>ERZ857480.50025-NODE-77361-length-210555-cov-20.1052_pt1 | contig 210555 bp, 177 predicted proteins | sample MGYA00519767_ERZ857480 | MGnify/ENA primary metagenome ERZ857480 (study PRJEB31778, sample SAMEA3449210) | human gut metagenome | biome: human gut; feature: human-associated habitat; material: faeces | place: United Kingdom | collected 2010/2012 ...
AGACAATCTGCACAGCGCGGTATTTTCCCTTGCCGCCTATACGGTTATCCTCTGTTTTTCCCTGTTCAAATCCGGCACACTGGCAAAATCCATATTCAACGCCCACTAAGGGCAGAAAGTCTAATGGTATGAAGTCAAGAGGGTGATGGCAGGAAAAATCGAGAATAAATGCAGGAAAACAGTTGCGTAGGCAGAAAAAAGGCAACACGAACCTAAGCCCTGCCCCCTAAGATTTTTTGAAACAGGGCGGGAGCGCCAGAGTTGCGAGTGGTGTACTCAGCTCTCCGGCGGGATATACAGGCGGTTGTCCTTCAGCAGCCGAAAGACCAACCGAACCAGTTTTCTGGCAGTTAAAGCGAGTGCGCGTTTATGCTGGTACTTGTTGACCTCTTTAAATTTGAGGTCGTAGTAGCGCCGGAACTCGGAGTCGCATCTTCTCACAGAGTTGGCGGCTTCCAGCAGATAGTAGCGGAGATAGCGGTTGCCGGATTTAATCATTCGGGAATGCTCCGCTTCAAATTCACCGGACTGATTTTTGTGCCAGACAAGGCCGGCAAACTTGGCAACGGAGGCTTGAGAATCAAACCGGTGAATGTCGCCGATTTCAGCGATGATGCCGGCGGAGTAAACCTTGCCAATGCCGGGAATGGAAGTCAGGGTATTGGGGATGATTTCAAACTGCTGCTCAATGGCCTTGTCCAAAACCTTGACTTGCTCTTTCAAGGCCCGCATAGAGGCAATGGAGACAGACATGGCCTGATTCACGGTGTCATTTACCGTTTTGGGTAGACGATAGGAGCCCTTGGCAGCAGCTCGCACCGCTTTGGCCGTGGCAGCTGGATCTGCAAATCTTCCACGCCCTGTTTCTGTAACGAAGGCGGTCAGTTCTTCCAGATCAGAGTTTGCCAGATCATCCACTGTTTCAAAGCGCTCCATGAGCGCAATCGTGGTGGAGCTGGAATTAGCAATATCCTTATCTTGGGCCATGCCGGAGCATTTGAGAAACAGGTAGTTGGCAAACCGCTGTTTTTCACGAGTCAGATTTTGAATGACCTCAAATCTGGCCCGCGTCAGGGTTTGGAGTGCTTTGTAACGGTAATCATCCATGTAGACCTCCCTGGCGATTCTGCCAAAACGCAGATGGTCGGCAATCACAAAGGCGTCCACCCAGTCGTTCTTAGGCAGGTCAGGATAGGCTTCCTTGAATTTCCGCACCTGCTTGGGGTTAAGGACATGAATCTTTCGCTGGAACTTCCCCAGTCTGCCATCTTCTCGGAGAGCGTAGACAAGGCTGTCCCCGTAGATAGAGGTGGCCTCCAGACCGATCACAACATCACTGAGCTGCATGGAGCCGAGTGCCGATACGATTCTTTCTGACAACAGTTTAGCCCCGCCAAGGTTGTTCTGCACAGAAAAACTGGAGTACTTGCTGCCGTCTGGTTTCATCAGGTAGGCCACATTGTTCCTGCTGCTCACATCAATACCAACGAATAATGGGTTCATAATTTTCACCTCCCCGCATGGAGATTTTAGGCCAGCAGGCTTTGAGATACCCATGATAACCGGAGCATCCGCAACCTCGCCTATCAGAATCATTCCAGAGCAGGCCGATGCGATATCCCTCACTGCTGAAAGGGCGGCCTACACTCGGGCAAACAGCCAATGAGTTTGCAGCTAACTTCCGGCTCAGGGGAACGGACTTTCCATGAAGCAACCTTTCGGTTCAACGGGAGATTTCAGAACTTAACCCTGCTGTCCTACAGCTATTGTATCATGGGCATCTCTAAGCCTGCTGATATCTAATCTAACAAGTGCACTAAGCAGACACACTTACAAAACGGTCTGCAAATCATATTATACGAGAAGATTTGGATATGGCAAAGGCGCGCACCAGCCGGTGCGCGCCTTTGCCATCTGTGCGTCATTCTTCCACTTTGACGATCTCCATGGCGGAATCCAGCAGGAGATTGATCAGTTCGTTGCGCGAGCGGTTCGTCTGCGCGGCCAGACGATCCAGCCGCTCCAGCATCTCTTCTTTCATGCGCACGGACACGATCTTATAGCCATCGTCGCCGCGGCGCGGCGCTTTTTTCGTGATTTTGATTTCCTTATCCATACGAATCACACCTCAATGGATACATTTTATCTTGACGTGTGTAGTTTTAGTATATTAAGATAGTATAGTTATTTATATAATACAAAACGTAGTTATTCGTTGGAGAAGAAATGAAATCAAAATACAATCTATCTGAGAAGCCTATCACGCCGTGGTATCAAGACTCGTCGTTTCTCTTTCTGCCCATATATCTATCCATCCAATTTATAAAGACAGACAGATTCAAGAACGTAAACAAAACGATACGCTGCTGCCTGATTGCGGCCTTTTGGGTCGCCCTATTCCTGTTCGCCGGACTATCGGGAACAAGCGGTCGTTCCGCACACGAATTGGAAACCACGCAACCAATAGACAACTCGATTGTCTATGTTCCAAAAACTCCATTGGAAACACAACAGGAGCCATTCATTCTCAACACCAGCACACACAAATTCCACAAGCCAACGTGCCGAGATGTACCGAAAATTGCAGCAGAAAACCGCAGCGATGTCCATACCAGCAGAGACAACATTGTCGCGCAGGGATACACGCCATGCGGGCATTGCCATCCGTGACCACAAAAATACCCGGGCGGGAGCACAATTCCCGTCCGGGTATTTTTTTGCATACCTCAATGCTTGTCGCCGCAGAAGGTGGCCTCGTCGTTCGACCAGCCGCGGTCGAGCAGCCAGTAGGTCGTCTCGTCATCGGCCGCCATCTCATCGTCCGTCAGCTCGCGATCCTGGTGCTGGCGGCCCCACTTGAGCAGCTCATAATTGCGCAGCTCCTTGAGCGTGAACGGCAGGCCCAGCTCCTCCGCCACCGGCAGGAGCACATGCTCGGTCATCACGTCCCGGATCTCGAGACTGCCGGGATAGCAGTCCATCGCCTGCTGCACGCGCGCCTGCAGGGCGGGGTCGGCGTCATAGAGTTCAAAGAACTTATCCACATTCGTTTTCGGTTTGTCTGCCATATCGGTCACTCCTGATACAGGTATTTTCCTGCATTATACTACACCAAGCGCCCGCGCGCAAGGCGCGTTCATGCCTCCGTGGACTCCGCCAGCTGCGCGAGCGCGCTGCGCACCGCCGCGATCACGAATGCAGAAAACGTGCAGTCCTTGCCCGCGATGGCCGCCTCCACGTCCGCGATGACATCATCCGGAAAGCGGATGGTCTTGTTCGTCGTGTGCGGTGTGCGCGGTATCTGAAATGCTGCCATGATGCCGCTCCTTTCTTCGTTTTTTCATGATTGTACGGCGTTTTGCACCCGTTTTATGCATTGCATTCGCGTTGCGTTTTGCGTTATAATCAATAAAAAAACGGAAGGAGCGGAACATTGTGGATATGAACAAACTATATAAAAAGGCATATATTGTTTTGTTCAACTCGATCACAGATGCACTAGCCGCGCCCGAAATGGCCGAACACATCCTCAAAAACGCGCAGCAGCTGGCTGAAGAGATCATCCTCACAGGCGCAGACTGACCGCCCGCACCCGCGCGCACCCTGCTGAATACCATGGGTACGGGAGGCACCCGCCTCCGGAGGAAGGGGAAGCAACCATGACACAGATCCAAACGCTCAGCGAGCTGCAGCCCGGCCAGAGCGCGACCGTGCGCAGCGTGTGTGCGCCCGACGGGATGCAGCGGCGGCTGCGCGATCTCGGCCTGATCGAAAACACGCGCGTCGTCTGCCTCGGCCGCAGCCCCATGGGCGACCCGAGCGCCTATCTCATCCGCGGCACCGTGATCGCGCTGCGGCGGTGCGACTGCCGCGGCATCTGCGTGGCCGTGCCGTAAAGGGGGTGCGCGCATGGGATTGACGCACCGCTCTGTCGGCGCGCACGCGGCCGCGTTCGGCGGCACACGCCGGGCGGGCGAGCGCGTCGTGGCGCTGGCAGGCAACCCGAATGTCGGCAAGAGCACCGTCTTCAACGCCCTGACCGGGATGCACCAGCACACCGGCAACTGGGCGGGCAAGACCGTCGGCTGCGCGTGCGGCCGGTGCCGCTCGGCACGGGAAAATTATTTATTCGTGGACATTCCGGGCACGTACTCCCTGTGCCCGCACTCGGCGGAGGAGGCCGTCGCGTGCGACTTTGTGCGCGGCGGCGAGGCCGACGCCGTGGTCGTCGTGTGCGATGCGACGTGCCTGGAGCGCACGCTCGTGCTCGCGCTGCAGGTGCGCAGCGTGACGCCGAACCTGATCGTGTGCGTGAACCTGCTCGACGAGGCGCAGCGCAAGCGCATCACCGTCGACCTGCTGGGGCTGCAGGCGCAGCTCGGCGTGCCGGTCGTGGGCGTGACGGCACGGAAAAAGAAAACGCTCTCCGCCTTGCTTGACGCGCTCGACACCGTCGCGGCGGCGCCGCAGCCGCTGCCGGACGCGGCGCCGCCGGCAGACCCCGCGGACGATGTGCGCCGGGCAGAGGCCATCTGCCATGCGTGCGTGACTTACGGCACGGCCGAATACGCCGCGCGCGACCGACGGCTCGACCGCCTGCTCACGAGCCGGGCGACGGGCTATCCCGTCATGCTGCTGGGGCTGGCAGGCGTGCTGTGGCTGACGATCGCGGGCGCAAACGCCCCGTCGGAGTGGCTGGCGCGCGGGCTCGGCTGGGTGCAGGCGCAGTTTTCGGCGCTGCTCACGGCGCTGCACGCACCGCTCTGGCTGCACGGGCTGCTGGTGGACGGTATGTTCCGGACGCTGGCGTGGGTCGTGGCCGTGATGCTGCCGCCGATGGCCATCTTTTTCCCGCTGTTCACGCTGCTCGAGGACGCGGGGTATCTGCCGCGCGTGGCGTATAACCTCGACCGGCCGTTTCACGCCTGCCGCGCGTGCGGCAAGCAGGCGCTGACGATGTGCATGGGCCTCGGCTGCAACGCGGCGGGCGTGGTCGGCTGCCGCATCATCGACTCCGAGCGCGAGCGGCTGCTCGCCGTGCTGACCAACAGCCTCATGCCGTGCAACGGGCGGTTCCCGGCGCTCATCGCGCTCATGACCATGTTTTTCGCCGCAGCCAGCGGCAGCTCGCTCGTCAGCGCGCTGCTGCTCACGGCGGCACTCGTGCTAAGCGTAGGGCTGACGTTCGGCGCAACGCGGCTGCTGAGCGTGACCGTGCTGCGCGGCAGGCCGTCGGCCTTCGCGCTGGAACTGCCGCCGTACCGCGCGCCGCAGGTCGGGCAGGTGATCGTGCGCTCCGTGCTCGACCGGACGCTGTTCGTACTCGGGCGCGCAGCCGCCGTGGCCGCACCGGCCGGGATGGTCCTATGGACGCTGGCAAACGTGCACATCGGCGGTGCGAGCCTGCTGGCATGGTGCGCGAATGCGCTCGACCCGCTCGGGCGGGCAATGGGCATGGACGGTGTGCTGCTGCTGGCGTTCGTGCTCGGGTTTCCGGCCAACGAGATCGTGCTGCCGATCGCCGTGATGGGGTATCTGGCGCAGGGCAGTCTGGGCGATTCGCTCGGGCTGGCACAGATGCACACACTGCTGACCGCCAACGGCTGGACGTGGACGACCGCCGTGAGCGCCGTGCTGTTTTTCCTGCTGCACTGGCCGTGCTCGACGACGCTCTGGACCATCCGGCGCGAGACCGGCAGTGCAAAATGGACGCTGCTGGCGGCGCTGCTGCCGACGGCGATGGGCATGGCGCTGTGCACGGCGTTCACGGCGCTGGCGCGCGCGCTCGGCTAGTGAGCGGATAGGCAGCAGCCGCCGGGACATACTAGCCGCAAGACGCAGGAAAGGAAGAAACAAGTGACCCGACCGACCACGGAGGAACTGGCGCGCCGCGCGCTCGAGACCGTCGCCCGGACGCATGGCGTGCCCGTCAGTGATGTGCACGCCGCCGTGCGCAGGGCGGCGGAGCATACGGAAGCCCTCGGCACGCTCATGCCGGAGGAGCTGGTGGCATATCTCGCGCACAAGAGCAGGAACCGGGAGCCGTAACGGCTCCCGGTTTTTGCGTGTGCGTAAATTGACAGATTGCAGAATGTCCGATATACTGACAGCAGAACCGGTAACGGGGCCTCGAAACCCCGGGCGCATAGAGCGCGGCCGGTTCTCTTTTATTCTTCCGGCACAATCGCGCGCCCGTGCCTCCGGTTCGCGAAGAGAGAACTGCTCTTTTACTTTGCGCTGATTCTCCGAACCACGTCCAGAAGTTCTTCCGCCGTCGCCTCGCGGTGATCTTCCATATAGTACAGTATTTCGTCTTTCTGATTTCCCTCCCCGACTGTCAGAAAAATCGCTGCTCCCATTCCTGTCGGAACGCCCATAGCCTTCAAGCAATGCGTCAAGCGCTTTCCAGTCTCCGTCATAGCTGTTTTCCTCCTTAACGTACTGCATCCATACTTCTGCATTTTTTCTTCAGCGTACAGCCACTTCGTGGATTCGTCAAGATATTGTTCGACCGCGTATGGTGATTGACACAGCCCGGAACGAAATTGTATACTGACAACAGAGTCGGTAAGAATAAACCGGCGTATCCGCGCCGGTGACGTCTGGCAGCAATGCAGCCGGCTCTTTTTGCACGTATGATTGACACAGGCCAGGATAGAATTGTATACTAATGACAGAGTCGGTTAGAGTAGCGGGCCAGCCCGTGATCTCTGGGGACAAGCTCCCAGCCGGCTCTTTTTGCATTTCCAGTCCGATTTACACCTAACACGCCGCGTCGAAAATCGCCGTTGTGCCGGGATGCGATTCGGATTATAATGGAAGCACCACACCGCGGCACGGCCGCGGGAAGGAGCGGACCGATATGAAATTTCTTCACCTCGCCGACCTGCATCTCGGCAAGCGGGTCAACGGCTTTTCGATGCTGGAAGATCAGGCATATATTCTGCGGCAAATTCTCACGATCCTGGACGACGAACGGCCGGACGGCGTACTGATCGCGGGCGACGTGTACGACAAGCCCGTGCCGCCGACCGAGGCTGTCGAGCTGCTCGACGGGTTTCTGACCGGGCTGTGTGCGCGCGGCGTGCCCGTTTTGCTCATCAGCGGCAACCACGACTCACCGGAACGGCTCGCCTTTGGCGGACGGGTCATGGACAGCTGCGGCGTCCACATCGCGCCGGTCTACGGCGGCGCGGTCGCGCCCGTCGTGCTGCGCGACAAGTTTGGCCCCGTGTCCGTATGGCTGCTGCCGTTTTTGAAGCCCGCGCACGTGCGCCGCTGGTTCCCGGACGCGCAGATCGAGAGCTATACCGACGCCGTGGCCGAAGCGATCGCGCACATGGACATCGACAAAAGTACGCGCAACGTGCTCGTGACGCACCAGTTCGTGACCGGCGGGGCGCGCAGCGGCTCGGAGGAGCTGTCCGTCGGCGGGACGGACAATGTGGACAGCCGCGTCTTCGCGCCGTTTGACTACGTGGCGCTCGGCCACCTGCACGGCGCGCAGCAGATCGACCGCCCGACGATCCGCTACGCCGGGTCACCGCTCAAGTACTCGTTTTCCGAGGCGAGCCAGCGCAAATCCGCCACCATCGTGACGCTGGACGAAAAGGGCGCGGTCGATGTGCGCACCGTGCCGCTGACGCCGCTGCGCGACCTGCGCGAGGTACGCGGCAGCTACGACGAACTGACCGCGCGGAGCTTTTACGAGCACACGACCTACCGCAGCGACTACCTGCACCTGATCCTCACGGACGAGCAGGACGTGTACGACGCCGTGGGCCGGCTGCGGGCGATCTATCCGTACCTGATGACGCTCGACTACGACAACGCGCGCACACGCGCCGCCGGGACGGTGGCGGTCCCCGCCGCCATGGAGCAGCGCACGCCGCTGGAACTGTTCGAGGCGCTCTACTTACAGCAAAACAACCAGCCCATGAGCGATGAGCAACGCGCGTTCGCGGCACAGCTCATGGAGGAAATCCGGGAGGCGCAGCCATGAGACCGCTGAATCTGACCATGTCCGCCTTCGGCCCCTACGCCGGGCAGACGACCGTGGACTTTTCTGCGCTCGGCACGACCGGGCTCTACCTCATCACCGGCGACACGGGTGCCGGCAAGACGACGATCTTTGACGCGATCACCTACGCGCTCTACGGCGAGGCGAGCGGCGAGAGCCGCGAGAGCTCCATGCTGCGCAGCAAATACGCAGCGGCCGAGACGCCGACATTCGTCGAGCTCACCTTCACAAACGGCGGCAGGACCTACACCGTGCGCCGCAACCCCGAATACACGCGCCCAAAAACACGCGGCACGGGCACGACCGTGCAGAAGGCGGACGCCGAGCTGACAATGCCGGACGGCCGCGTCATCACCAAAGCGCGCGACGTGACCGCCGCCGTGACGGACATCATCGGCGTGGACCGGGAGCAGTTTGCGCGCATCGTGATGATCGCGCAGGGAGAATTCCGAAAGCTGCTGCTCGCCCAGACGGACGAGCGCAAGGCCATCTTCCGCCAGATCTTCCACACGGAGCGGTATCAGGCGCTGCAAAACCGGCTCAAGGAAGAGGCGGCCGCGCTCGACCGGCAGTGCGGCGAGCTGGAGGCCGGGCTGCGCCAGGCGGCCGGGTGCATCCGCGGCGCCGCCCCGGAGGCACTGCCGGACGCACTGGACACCGACGCGCTGCTCGCGGCGCTGGACACGCTGCTGCGCTCGGACGAGGCCGCGCTGACGCAGGCGCAGACAGAACGCGCGCAGACCGAGACGCGGCGCGAGCAGGTGCTCTCCGACCTCGGAAAAGCAGAGGCGCTCGAAGCCGCGCGCGTAAAACTCGCCGAGGCGGATGCCGCATGGGCGGAGGCACAGACAGAAGCAAAAACCGCACAGGCGGCGCTGGACGCCGCCATGGCCTCACAGCCGGAGATCCAGAGCCGGCGGCAGGACATCACGCGGCTGGAAGACGCGCTGCGGCGGTATGAACAGCTCGACGCGCTGCGCGCGCAGGCGGAAGCGGAACGCAAACGGGCGGTGCAAAAGCGAAGCGACCTCAACGCTGTACGCACCCGGACGGACGCAGCCGCACAGGCGCTGGAAACTGCGCGCGGGAAACTGCGCGAACAGCCGAAGCTGGCTGTGGCCGCCGCGCAGACCGGGCACGCGCAGGAAGCGGCCGCGCAGCGCTGCACGCAGCTGGCGGCGCTGGAAGAGCAGCAAAAGCAGTGCACCAAGCTGGAGACGGCGCTTGACACCGCGCAGACGGAATACCGGAAGGCGGCCGAGACCGCGCAGACGGCGCTGGCGCACTACAGCGCGCAAAACCGCGCCTACCTCGACGCACAGGCGGGCATCCTCGCGCGCACGCTCGTGCCCGGTCAGCCCTGCCCGGTCTGCGGCGCAACAGAACACCCCTGCCCCGCCGCCGCGCCGGAGCAGACGCCGGACGCCGCCGCGCTCAAGCGTGCGCTGGCGGACAGCGACCGGGCGCAGAAAGCGGCCGCGGAGCACAGCGCACAGGCGGCAGGGCTGCGCGGACAGCTGGAGGCCGTGCGCGAGGCGATCGCGCAGGCTTGCCGGGCACTGACGCCGCCGCTCGACCCGGACACGCTGGCAGATACCCTCCCCGCTCTGCGCGCGGCGGCCGTGCGCGACGCCGAGGCGCTCGCAGCAGAGCACACGGCGCAGCAGCAGACGCTCACGGCGCTGCAGACGCTGGAAGCCGGTCTGCCGGCACAGGAGACGGCCCTCCGGCAGCAGCAGACGGACATGCAGGATCGCGCGCAGGAGATCTCCGCGCTCGAGGCGCGGTGTGCAGAGCTGGACGCGGATGTCCTTCGCCGCGCGCAGGAGCTGCCGCATGAAAACCGCGCTGCGGCACAGCGCGCGCTCGACGAGACGCGCGCCCAATGCGACGCGCTGCAGCAGGCACTGGACACGGCGCGTACCCGCAGCAACGCGGCACAGTCCGCGTTCGCCGGGCTGGCCGGAAAACGCGACGCACTGCGCGCCCAGCTGCAAACAGCACCCCCGGCAGACATCACCGCCCTGTGCGCCCGGCGGGACGATCTGACCGTGCGCGCAGAGCAGCTGCAAAAGCAGATCAGCACCTGCGCCGCGCAGCTGGAGCAAAACCGCGCGGCCCGCACCGCCATCGACACGCAGCGGCAGCAGCACACCGCCGTGCGCGCGCGTTGGCAATGGGTGCACACGCTGGCCGCGACGGCCAACGGCGCCGTGCCCGGCAAGGAAAAGATCATGCTCGAGACCTACATCCAGACCGCGTACTTTGACCGCATCCTCGGCCGTGCAAACACGCGCCTGCTCATCATGTCCGGCGGGCAGTACGAGCTGCGCCGCTGCGCCCGTGCGGGCGACAACCGCAGCCAGACCGGGCTGGAGCTTGAGGTCATCGATCACTACAACGGCACGGCACGCAGCGTCAAGACGCTCTCCGGCGGCGAAACGTTTGCCGCCTCCCTGTCGCTGGCGCTGGGCCTGTCCGACGAGGTACAGGCAACCGCAGGCGGTGTGCAGCTCGAGGCGATGTTCGTCGACGAGGGCTTCGGCTCGCTCGACAGTGAGGCACTGCAGCAGGCGCTCGCCGCGCTCGTGGGCGTGTCGGGCGGCAATCGCATCGTGGGCATCATCTCCCACGTGGCAGAGCTCAAGGATCGCGTCGACCGGCAGATCATCGTGACGAAAGACCGCAGCGGCGGCAGCCGCGTGCAGGTGCAGGCATAAGAAAAACGCCCCCGGCAGCTTCGGCTGCCGGGGGCGTTTCCAAAAATGGCGGTTACTCCACGACAAAGAGCAGATACCACTGCCCATCGACCTGGACGAACTCAAAATAAAAGTCGTTGTCCTGACCGTTCTGATACGTCACGTCGCAGGCGATGATGACATTGTCGTCAATGCGCACACCGAGCTCGCGCTGGAGCTCGCGCACGTCGCTGGTGTCGAGACTGTCGTCATCATAGACGTAATAGTCGTCGATGGCCTTGCCGTAATCATAATACCAGTCGTCGAGCTGGATGAGGGCGTCCTCGCGGCTGATGACGGTATCATCGTCCTGCATGTACGAGATGACCTCCGGCAGGAAGAGATCGAGCATGGCATCGGCATCGTCATTTTCAAAGTATGTGAAGTAGTTCTCGAGCAGACGGTCCACCTCCGTACCGCCGGCCGTGCTGGGCTCGCCTGCCTGACGGGCGGCGAAAATGCCGGCCAAGACCGCCACGATCACGACCAGTGCGGCAAAGCCGCACAGCAGACCGATGAGCAGCTTCTTCGGCTTGTGCTTCGGGCCGATCTCCGGCGAGGAGACCGTGCCGCCGGGTGCGGACGCATACCAGTCGGTCTGGCCCTGTGGCGCTTCGGGCGCGGGCATGCCGCAGACGGTGCAAAAACGCGCACCTGGTGCGAACCGGCTGCCGCAGCGCGGGCAGACGCCCGGGCCGAACGGGGCCGCCGCGCCGGTGTAGGACGCGTTCGCCGTGTCCTGCTGCGGCGGAACGGACTGCGCCGTGTCAGAGGAAGCGGGCCGTTCCGGCACGGGCGCGCCGCAATTGGTGCAAAAGCGCACACCGCTTTCGAGCGGGGCACCGCACCGGGCGCAGGTGCGCGGGGCGTTGGGCTGGGCGGACGCGGTGTTTTCGGCCGGTTGGGACGTCGGGGGATACGGCGTCTTCGGAGCGGCTGGCTGCTCGGGCAGCATGGCGCCGCAGGCGCGGCAGATCACGGCGCTGTCGGACAGCTGCGCGCCGCATTTCGGGCAGAGCATGGCAAAACCTCATTTCTGTTTCGGATTTTTCTCATTGTAACATCCGGCTTTCGATTTTACAATCCATTCTTTGCGTGTTATACTCACATTATCTCATATTCTGATTCTTCCGGAGGCAACGAACCCATGAACATCACTGCCATCATCTATGACGCCGACGCGCGCCGCACGGCCTACATCCTCGGCACGGTCATCGGCAACTGCAAGCTCTTCCCCGCCGAGCGCGCCCCGCGCGACTGGAGCGGGTATGCAAACGTCATCACCGTCGCCGCGGGCGAGGACGGCCCGGTCGTGACAGCCGGGCTGCAAAAGCGCGTGACCTTCCGCCCCAAGGGCGAGGACGAGACCGTCGCCGCGGCCGAGCTGATCGCCAAGGCCTTCTGCCCGCCGGAGGCGCCGATGCCGACGGACGCGCTCAGGGCGCGCATCGACGCCTTTCTGGAAGCGCACAACACGCTCGCGCTCGCGACCGGCTGCGGCAAATGGGTGCGGTGCACCCCGCTGGAATACCTGCGCGTGGACGGCAAGCTCTATGTTCTCACCGAGGGCGGGCTGAAGTTCAAGGGCATCTGGTGGAACGGGGCGATCTCCGCCGCCGTGTATGACAGCTACACGGGCATGGACTCGCTCGCCGGACTGCAGATGACAGGCACGGCCGTGTACATCGACCCGCTGAGCGACGAGTACCGCAGCGTGATCGAGGCGCGCGGCGTGCAGCTGCAGCAGCTGCAGCAGATGCCCGCGATGCTGCACGCGGTGCGGCTGGACATGACGCGCTATGAGCTGCTCGACGGCGCTCTGCGCAGCGAGGGCTATGCCGCGCGGCAAGTGCTCGATCTGGGCTGATGCATTCTATTTTCCCATCTGTGCCATACTATGGTTAAGGAGCACCCGCTCCGAAACCGGACACAGAGGAAGGTGGAACCTTTGCACGAAACAGGCATGCAGCCGGCCATCCCGGTCGGGCTGGGCATGGCGCTGGTGCACAACCAGCAGGCGCTGACGAAATTTTCAGCGCTCACGTACGAAGAAAAGCGCGCGTTCATCGCAGGCGTGCACGGCATCGACTCGCGGCAGGAAATGCGCGCGTATGTCGACCGGTTCGCGGAAAGCTGAAAAATGCCCCCACTGCGAAAAGCGCAGCGGGGGTATGTTCATGTCTCGAAGCGGATGAGCGTGCAGAGCGTGTCCGCGCTGTAGACGCACACGAAGGGGCCGGTGTCCGTCAGGGTGTATTTGAGCGTGACGGAATTTGCATCCTTGACCGCCTTCGGATAGATCATACGGATGCCGGTAAACGCGTCGCGCGGCACGCTGTCCGGCAGCGCCTCAAGCGCGAAGTCAAGATACTTCGTGTTATGTACGTGACCGTTGAAGTCAATGTCGCTGCGGCGCAGGGGCAGCGTTTTCTCCCCGTCGAACGCAGCGGGCGCGCGCAGGCGCGGCGCAGCGGACGCAAACACGCCGCGCGCCTCCGGCTGATAGGACCGGAACCGCGGCTGGTCGATACGGATGATCTTCTGCGCGCGCAGGTCAAACAAAACGAGCCGCGATTCAGCGCAGACGAGCTCCGTGCCGGTCTCGTCCGCAAGCGTATAGTCACGGAAAACGCGGCCGGTGGGCACGCTGTCGCGCACCCAGGTCGTGACGCGCAGGGGTGCCTTGCTGTCCGGCCGGCGCACAATCTGGACGCGCCAGTCGGTCAGCACCCAGGTGATGCCGTGCCGGCTTTCCGCAATGATGTCGTCGCCCGAGCTGTCGGAATGGCGGCTGGCCGTGTTTTCAAAAATGCGCAGGATCGCTTCATAGCCCAGCTTGCCGCCGCGGTCAAAATCGGCGACGCCCGGCTGATAAATTTCTGAATAAAACATGATAATCGCTCCGTAATCGTGAATGTGTGGCCTTCAGGTGTCCGGCAGGCAGCCGTTTGCGAACATCCAGCTGTAAGCCAGCGCCCAGGAACCGAACAGGTCCGTCTCGTGCAGGGCGCGCACCTGCGCGCGTGTGTACCACGCCGACTCGATCTCCTCCATGGGATCGGTGCTCGGGCGGAACGTCCCCTCCGCCGTGCCGAAGACGCAGACCGTGCGCTCATCGCCGATGCCGACCGTGCACGCTGCCGGCGGCAGGACGTGTGTGATGGCCGTCAGGCGCAGGCCGGTCTCCTCGCGCAGCTCGCGGCGGGCCGCCTGTTCGGGCGTCTCCCCCGGCTCGATGAGGCCGCCGGGCAGACCGTAGATGCGCTGGCCGAGCTCCATGCGAAACTCGTGGATGAGCGCGATGTGCTCGCGCGCGGCATCCGTGAGCACCATGACGACCGCGTCCGTGCGGTGGTGCTGCAGATGCTCGAGCGAGTCAATGTTCCGGTCACGGCTGACCATCTCATACGTGCGCGGGCAGCCGGTGCGGTCGATATAATGCAGGTCGTAGCGGTGCAGGAACGCACCGCCGTCCTTCTTTTCAATGTCAACAAATTGCAAGGATGGTCGCCTCTCAGGTCATGATAGCTTAGGATACCACGTTTTGCGCCGGTCTACAACCGGAAATGATAATAGAGCAGCCGCTGTCACTTTCTGAAGTGACAGCGGCTGCTCTGTTGGGGGAAGAAAAAAGGGAGGATGCCGGGCGGGCCGGACGGCCGCGCCCAGCATGAAGATACCACACTTTTCTTAAAAAATCATGAGTATCAGCCGGTCTCCGGCAGCGGCACGATGCCGTGTGCGAGCTTGAGCTGCAGCACGCGCAGCACGCTCTGATCGAGCGCCGCCTGCGTGAGCGTGCCGTCCGCGAGCGCCTGCTCCACGGCCGCGACCGTGCCGGGTACATCGCTGATCTCGAGCAGCATGTCGTTGCCGGCAGCGAGGGCGAGCACAGCCTTCTCCCCGTCGGTGTACTGCGCGAGGGCCTGCATCTGCAGCCCGTCCGTGACGATGACGCCGCGGAAACCGAGGTCGTAGCGCAGCAGATTCGTGACGATCTTGTGCGAGAGGGACGCGGGCACATCGTCCATCGTCGGCACGGTCAGGTGGCCGACCATGACCATGTCCGCCCCGGCGGCGATGCCGGAGACGAAGGGCTTGAGGTCCTCTTGCCGAAGCTGCGGGAGCGTCTTGTCGACCGTGGCGGCGCCATTGTGCGAGTCCGTGGCTGTGCTGCCGTGACCGGGGAAATGCTTCAGACAGCAGATGACCCCCGCGTCACGAAAACCACTCACGGCGGCGGCAACAAGCGTGGCCGCCTCGTCGTAATCATCGCTGTAGGCACGGTCGCCGATGGCGTTGCTTTTCTTATTCGTCCAGACGTCGGCCACGGGCGCAAAGTCCGTATTGAAGCCGTAGGCCACGATGTCGTGCGCGAGGGTCTGGGCGTTGTCATACGCGCCCTGCGTGCCGAGACTGCGGTAGCTGTACATGCTGTTGAGCTTCGTCGTGCCGACAGTGTTCATGAGGCGCGCGACGCGGCCGCCCTCCTCGTCCACGGTGACGAGCGGGGCCGTAGCACTGGCAGACGAGAGCGCAGCTGTGAGCGCCGCAAGCTGCTCGCCGGAGGTCATGTTGCCCGTCGAGAGCAGAAAGCCGCCGACGGGATAGTCCCGCAGCGCAGCGGAAAGCTCGTCCGTCATGGCCGTGACGGTGCCGCCGTCCGTGAGCACCTCTGGGTGCACGATGAGCAGCTGGCAGATCTTCTCGCGCGTGGTCATGCCGTCGAGCAGCGTCTGCGCCGCGTCCTTCCGGACGGCGGCGGACGTGCGGGGCGTGGGCTCCGGCTGCGCGGCAGTCTGCCCGCGGCGGACACACACGACCACAAGCAGCACCGCCAGCGCCGCGAGCACGAGCAGATAGACGGCTGCGCGCCAGTTTCGCTTTAAAGTTTTCCAAAATGTATTCCAACTCATGGCTCCAGTTTACCGCAGCGGCGGCAAAAACGCAACCACATCCCATCGACGCGGCGGACTTGTTTCGTTCACAATTTCGTGCTATAATAATGGACAAAATTTCGGGAGCGCGTGCTCCCAGACAGGAAGTGCTTTCTTTTATGACAAAAATTGATATTTTCTCCGGCTTTCTCGGTGCCGGCAAGACCACGCTGATCAAAAAGCTGATCGCCGAGGCGTACACGGGCGAAAAGATCGTGCTGATCGAAAACGAGTTCGGTGAGATCGCCATCGACGGCGGCTTCCTCAAGGACTCCGGCGTGCAGATCAACGAGATGAACTCCGGCTGCATCTGCTGCAGCCTCGTGGGCGACTTTGCCGACGCGCTGCAGAAAGTGCTCGAGCAGTTCCACCCCGACCGCATCCTCATCGAGCCCTCGGGCGTCGGCAAGCTGAGCGACGTCATCCGCGCCGTGCAGGGCGTACAGTCCGACGAGCTGGTGCTCAACGGCTTCACGACCGTCGTGGACGCGAACAAGTGCAAGATGTACATGAAGAACTTCGGCGAGTTTTTCAACAACCAGGTCGAGAACGCGAGCGCCATCATCCTCTCGCGCACCGAGGGCATCCGTCCCGAGAAGCTCGACGCCGCCGTCGCGCTGCTGCGCGAGAAGAACCCGACCGCCACGATCGTGACCACGCCGTGGACGGAGCTCGACGGCAAGCAGATCCTCGAGACGATGGAGCGGCGCGACACGCTGTCCGCCGAGCTCGAACACCTCAAGGCCGAGGCCGCCGAGGAGGACGACGAGGACGAGCACGAGCACCATCACCATCATCACGACGACGATGACGAGCACGAGCACGAATGCTGCTGCGGCCATCATCACCATGACGACGATGAGGATGACGATGACCACGAACATGAGCACGAGCATCATCATGACCACGACGAGCATGACCACGATCACTGCTGCGGCCACGATCATGACCACGATGACCACGATCATGACGAGCACGGCCACGACCACTGCTGCGGCCATCATCACCATCACCATCATGCGGACGAGGTGTTCACGAGCTGGGGCACCGAGACGCCGCGCAAATACACCGACGACGAGATCCGCACCGCGCTCGACGCGCTCATCAACGAGCACCGCTATGGCGTCGTGCTGCGCGCCAAGGGCATCGTGCCCGCGACCGACGGCGGCTGGATCCACTTTGACTACGTGCCCGGCGAGTCCGATGTCCGCCGCGGCAGCGCACAGGTCACCGGCCGCGTGTGCGTGATCGGGTCGCACCTGGCCGAGGATGCACTGAAGGAGCTGTTCCACATTGGCTGACACAAAACAGCAGGCACCGGATCTGCCGGTATACCTGTTCACCGGCTTTCTGGAAGCCGGTAAGACGAAATTCATCCAGGAGACGCTCGAGGACAGCCGCTTCCACAAGGGCGAGCGCACGCTGCTACTGCTGTGCGAAGAGGGCGAGGAGGTCTATGAGCCGGACAAGTTCTGCGCCGGCAACGTCTTTGTGCGCAACATTGACGAGGAGTCCGACCTCACGGTCGAACACCTGAAGGCGCTGCAGGACGAGATCCGCCCCGAGCGTGTGCTTGTGGAGTTCAACGGCATGTGGATGCTCGACTCGCTCTACGGCAACCTGCCGGAAGGCTGGGCGGTCGCGCAGGAATTCCTGTTTTGCGACGCGACGTCGTTTTTGAGCTACAACGCGAACATGCGCCAGCTCATGGTGGACAAGCTCAAAAGTGCCGAGCTCGTCGTGCTCAACCGCTACAACGACAGCATGGACCGCATGGAGATGCACCGCATCATCCGCGCCATCTCCCGCCGGTGCGACATCGCGTATGAATACACCGACGGCAAGGTCGTGTACGACGACATTGAGGACCCGCTGCCGTTCGACCTCGACGCCCCGGTCGTCGAGATCGAGGACCGCGACTTCGCCATCTGGTACCGCGACATGTCCGAGGAGCCAAAAAAATACGACGGCAAGACCATCGAGGTCAAGTGCCGCTGTCTCGTGCGCAAGAACGTGCCGAAGGGCTGCTTCATCGCCGGGCGGCACATCATGACCTGCTGCGTGCAGGACATTCAGTTCGCGGGCATCATCTGCGTGTGGGATCGCGCGGACGAGATCCGCAACGACGAGTGGGCCATCATCACGGCCCGGCTGGACTACAAATTCCACCGCGCCTACGGGCGCAAGGGCCCCGTGTTCACGGTGCAGTCCGTGCAGGAGGTCGAAAAGCCGGAGGAACCGGTGGCCACGTTCTATTAAACGCAAGATATAGTGCTCAGGCCGACACTACCCCGCTAGGGGTAGTGTCGGCCTGAGCGCTATTTTCCCCCGCCCGCGCGCCGCAGCGCGCGGAATCTCGAGGAGGGCCGCGCACCACGCCCCCCACCAAAACAAGGCGCGGCCCGACGAGACGCAAGGGCGGCGGCCGCGCACGGCCGACACCCGCGCAGGGACGACCCCGCTGACGGGGGCGGCCCGGAGGACCGAGCGCGCGCCGCACCGCCGAACCCCAGACAAAAACAAAGCGGCGCGCGCGGAACTGCGGGGCGGGGGGGCCAGCTTTGACAAGCCTGTGGGGGGGACCCGCCCCGCGACCTTTTTGATGATAAGATGGAGACCCGCTTATTCTAGCGGGTACCAGTCTCCGGCGTACATATCGCTGACGTATTCTATGCACGCTTGTTCTACGTCCTCAGCGGTCATTGTCCAGCCCTCTGGGATGCATCCGTGAGCGGCTCCATGACACTTGGAGCACAGCGTGATGAGGTTGTCAGGCTCGTTGTTTCCGCCTTTTCCGCGCGGGATGATATGGTGAATCTGTAGATATTGCGTGCTGTCGCAGAGTGCGCAGCGGTAGCCGTCGCGGCGGTAGATTGCTTTGCGGGTGGAAGTCGGAATGTTCGCTGAAATCATAGGTCAAATCTCCTTTTATTTTCGCCGCAGCACGCTTGTCAAGGCCGGGAGCGGTATGAGGGGGCGTGCTGCACGCTTGCGGGCGGCACACAGGCGAAAAAGGGGGCGCGGACGGGCATTTATGCACGGACGGGTCCCCTCTTTTCGGCTGTATGCTTCTCGTCAGAGAAGCGCCCCCTCATCTGCTCCCGCTCGTCTTGGCCTTGACGGGCGGTGCTATCATCGAATATCGTGGGAGATTTGACCGATTCCGGCGAACGTTTTCCACAGCGGCGCGCAATCTGTCCCGCTCGGGACGGCGTATGCGTTCGCGTAATCCACAGGTTTTGCACAATTGTCGGATTCACCTTTGCTGGGTAGCGAATTAAAGTGCCACGTTCGCGGTTTGTCACGCGGCTGTCACGGCTTCATCACGTGTATGATCCTGCACCCTGCGTTCCGTCTTTTCTATGCATTTGCATATACCGCAGGTGGCCGTGCAGGAGGTCGAAAAGCCGGAGGAACCGGTGGCCACGTTCTATTAAGTTTACAGGCACAAAAAATCAGCCGCCCTGTGGGCGGCTGATTTTTCTTTGTCGGGATTCAATTTTCTTTGTCCTCGGCCGTGGACAGCAGGACGCGGTCGTTATCAAACGTGGCGCCCGCCTTGGCGGCGAAGGCATCGAGCAGGCCCTGCACGGTCATGCCCGCGCGCTCCGGGCCGGAGACATCGAGCACGATGCGCCCGGCATCCATCATGAGCGTGCGCGTGCCGAGCTCGAGCGCCTGGTGCATATTGTGCGTGATCATGAGGCAGGAGATGCTGCGCTCGGACACGACGCTGCGCGTGAGCGCGAGCACCTTGTCGGCCGTGACGGGGTCGAGCGCGGCCGTGTGCTCGTCGAGCAGCAGCAGCTCGGGCGTGACCATGGTGGCCATGAGCAGCGTCAGCGCCTGGCGCTGGCCGCCGGAAAGCAGGCCGACGGGCGTGTTCATGCGGTCCTCCAGCCCCATGTCGAGCTGGGCGAGCGCGTCGCGGAAAAAGTCGCGGTCCTTACGGGTCACGCGGCCGAAGAGCACGTGCCGATCCGAAGAGCGCAGGTAAGCCACGGCGAGGTTCTCCTCGATGGTCATGTGCGGCGCGGTGCCCTTGAGCGGGTCCTGGAACAGGTGGCCAATGCGGCGGCTGCGCTGATACGACGGCAGGAACGTGATGTCCCGCCCGTCAAGCGTGATGGCGCCGGAATCCACATAAAACACGCCGGCGATGGCATTGAAGAGCGTGCTCTTGCCAGCGCCGTTGGAGCCGACGATGGTAGCAAACTCCCCGTCGGCCAGCCGGAGCGAGAGGTCGGAAATAGCGCGCTTCTCGTTCACGGTGCCGGCGTTGAACGTCTTGGAAATGTGGGAAACTTCAAGCATCGGTCTCGTCCCCCTTTCCGGACAGGGCGCGCAGCTTGCGGGCATTGGACTTGATCTTCGCCAGCCGGACGTAGCCCTTCATGTTCGGCGCGGCGATGGCGACGGCCACGATGACGGCAGACACGAGCTTGAAATACTCGGCCGAGATGTTCAGCCGCAGCGCCAGCGCAATGATAAAGCGGTAGACGATGCTGCCGAGCACGACGCAGACGATGCGCTTGCCCACGCCGCCGCGGTGACCGGCAAAGACCTCGCCGATGATGAGACTCGCCAGCGCGATCGTGACCATGCCGGTGCCGAGGTTGATGTCACAGAACTTGTTATACTCCCCGATCAGGCAGCCGGACAGCGCCGTGAGAGCGTTGGCCAGGCACAGGCCGATCGTGATGGTGGCTTTGGGGTTGATGGAGGAAGCGCTGACCATATCGAGACTGTCGCCCGTGGCACGGATGGACAGGCCGAGTGACGTGCCGAAAAAGCGGATGAGCACGATCACGATGACCGCCGCGATGAGCGCGAGCAGGATCAGCCGGCTCCACTGCCCGCCGACGAGGCCCTTGAAGAGCGAGAACACCGTATCGACCCCGGTGATGGACACGTTGGACGAAAAGCCCATGACCGCGAGGTTGATCGTGTAGAGGCCGGTGTTCGAGATGATGCCGGCGAGGATGCTCTCGACGCCGAGGCGCGTCTGCAAAAAGGCCGTGACGTAGCCCGAGAGCATACCCGCCGCCATGGCGGCGAACAGCGCAAGGATCGGGTGGCCGGCGATGGTGAGCATGGCGCCGACGGCACAGCCGAGCGTGAAGCAGCCGTCCGTGGAGAGGTCGGCGATATTCAGGATGGAAAAGCTGATGAACAGCGCCAGCGCGACGAGGCCGTAAATAAGGCCGACCTCGAGCGCCGTCTGCAAAACGGTCAGCATGGAGCTCCCTCCTTCGGGATGTCAGATATCAGTCAAAATTCTGCTGCGTGGTCGTCTCGAGCACGGAGCTGCACTTGCCGTCAAACGCCTGCTTGACAGCCGTGAGGTCATAGCCGAGGGCGGCGCAGCTTTCGGTGTTGATCATGGCGATGCCGTTATCGAACGTGGTCACGGGCAGCGTGGCGGGGTCCTTACCGTCGACCAGGACCTGCACGACCATGTCGGCCGTAATGGTGCCGAGCTTGGTGTAATCCACGCCGTAGCCGACAAACGCGCCGTTGAGGGCGAAGGAGTCCGCGCCGCAGTACTGCGGGATCTTGGCATTGAGGAACTTCTCGTAGATGGCGAGCTCGGCAGTCATGATGGTGTTGTCGGTTGGGGTGAAGACGGCGTCGACCTTCTCGGCGATGAGCGCGTCGACGGCGGAGGTGACTTCATCGGTGGTGGTGCCGGTCTTTTCCACGCAGCGGATGCCCTTGCCCTCGAGGTAGGCCTTCGCGTCCTCGATCGGCTGCTTGGAGGAATCCTCGCTCTTGGAGTAGAGCAGGCCAACGGCCTTGGTGTCCGGGTTCTGGGCGAGCATCAGGTCGAGCAGGCCCTTGGTGTTGAGCGCGTCGCTCGTGCCGGTGATGCGGCCGCCGGGCGCGTCGAGCGAATCGACGATGCCCGCGCCGACGGGGTCAGACACGGCGGAGAAGACGATGGGGATCTCGGTGTCCTCAGTGGCGGACTGCATGATCTTCACGGCCGGGGTCGCGATCGGGACGATGAGGTCCACACCCTTGCCGACGAGCTCGGCGCCGATCTGGTTGAGCGTCGTGGCGTCGCCCTGACCGTTGTAGAGCGTGTAGTCAAAGGTCACGCCCAGCTCCGTGGCCTTCGCGTCGAGCTCGGCCTCGATGGCCGCCTCGATCTGGTTGAGAGACGCATCGTCCACGAACTGCACGATGCCGACCTTATAGGTCTTGCCTTCGGCCTTGTTGTCCTCGGTCTTGCTGCCGCAGGCGGACAGGCCCATGAGCGCGGTGACGGCGAGCACGCCGCCGACGATCTTCTGGAAAGTCTGATTCATAGTATATTCTCCTTATATTGAAAGTAGTTGGTTTTGAAACGTTCGGATACGGTCTGACGCGGCAAAAATTCTCCGGCCGCCACGCCATCGTCTGGTTCTCCGTGTCATATGCATCCCTCCTGCGGTGATTTGCGCAATAAAAAAAGCCTCGTCCACGAAACGGTTCCTTCCGTTTCATGGGACAAGACTGTAACTCCTGCGGTGCCACCCATGTTGGCGCTCATGCGCCCACTTTGCACGTACGATCATACGCTCCGCCGGATAACGGCCGCGGCCACCGTCGCCCCTCATGCTGCTGCAATCGGTTTGCCCTCGCGAGTCCATTCGCCATTCGTCCGCTGCAGCGCTTCCACCGTCCGCTGCTCTCTGAAAGCTTCGTAAATGGGTACTCCTCTCGGTCATCGGTTTCTCGATGGTGTTACTCTACCACTTCCCGCGTCGGATTGCAAGCCCCATTTTCACAAATCTGCAGCCGTTTTTCGGAAAATCTTTTGCACATTGCGCACAAACGTCCCTGACCGGCGGTCAGGGACGTTGCCTGTGGTGTTATTTTCCGGCATAGACAAAGGCGTTCGGCAGCGTGCGCCCGGCGGTGAGCGCAGGGTTGGAGCTGCGCATGATGTACTTGCCCTTGTACCAGATCATGGCGCTGGTGCCGCCGTCGAGGTTCATGGCCTGCATGCAGTCATGCTTGGCCATAATGGCCGCGCAGTCCGGCACGCTGATGCCGACCGACGTCGTGAGCCGGCCCTCGACGAGCAGGGCGATGATCTCGCCGTACTTCGACTGGCCGAGGCAGGCGCGCGGCTGCAGATCCGAGAAGCCGCTGCGGGCATTGACGACCGTCTCCCCGTCGATGATCATGGCGGGCGAGAACTCGACCGCGTCCGTCGTACCGGGCGAGACCTCGGAATCGCTGTCGCGGATGTAGATGCGGTTGTCCTCATGCAGTTCGAGGCGCTTGTAGCCGTAGCCCATGTGGCCGCCGTAGGACTTGCCGTTGCACATGGCGTAACCCGCGAGGGTTCCGCCGTTGCCGGTGCCGCCCGGGTCGATGAAGCCCGAGCCGGTCATGCCGATAACGCCGCCGTGGGCCTCGGCAATCTTGCCGCAGACCTGACCGACGCTGCCGAGCGTGGACGCGGCCTGCAGACTCAGGCGCGACGGGTCTTTCATGATGACAAGCACGCCGCGGTAAGTACTGCCCTTTTCGCGCGCGATGAGGATCTCATTCTGCGCGTCGATCGCGAGCACCTGCTCGCCCTGGATGGTGCGGATGCTGGTGCCGTTGTCCGTGAGGGCGGACTTGTCGATGTTGATGCGGCTCCAGCCGGCGGCGAGGGCGTCGGGGTGCTCCTTGACATACGCCTGCATGCTCGGCACATCCACCTCCCAGAAGAGGTTATAAAACGTAATCTCTTCCTTGCTCATGCCCTTGGTGTCCGTGAGCGTGGGGTTGCGGGACTCGATCTCTTCCTCGTCCCACTCGCTGTTGACACCGATCTGCGCCTCCCTGGCCGCCTCCATTTCGGCAACGACCTTGTCAATGACGCTGCGCGGGATGAACGCCGTGGCCAGCCACTGGTGGCTGAGCGTGTTCATGGCCGTCTGAATATAGGCCGTGCGCCACTTGGCGATGAACGGAATATCGGAATAGACCGCCGTCAGGTACAGGCCGGCGAGGATGGCCAGCACGAGAAACAGGATCAGCAGCCGGCGGCCGAGGCTCTTTTTCTTCTTCGGCTTTTTGGCCTTTTTCGCTTTGCGGCCGTGTTTGCCGGCCGGGGCCGGGGCAGGCTGCTGCACACGCCGGCGGTCGTCCGGCGCGCTGCGGCGTGGCCGGGCGGCGTCATCCGTCCACTGGCTGGCGCTCCGCTGCGCGGGGCGCTGCTGAGCAGGGCGCTGCTGAGCCGGGTGCTGCTGGGCAGGACGCTGCTGGGCAGGACGCTGCTGAGCAGGACGCTGCTGAGCAGGACGCTGCTGGGCAGGACGCTGCTGAGCAGGACGCTGCTGTGTGGGACGCTGCTGCGTGGGACGCTGCTGCGTGGGGCGCTGCTGTGCGGTATCGGAAGCGGGCCGCTGGGCACCCGTGGGGCGCGGCGGCGCGGAAAACAGCTTCAAGGGGCGACTCCTCCTTTATGTACGGGAGATTACGAAGGGCTTGACGGCGGGAAACGAAAAATGTTCCGCGCGCCGCCGGAAAAACGGGAAGGCTCGCCGAGCGGGCCTTCCCGGAAACGTGCAGAGGTGCGGCCGCTCAGCAAAGCTGCGCGCCGGCAGGCACGCTGTCATCGAGCATGAGCAGGTTGAGCTTGCCGTCCTTCTCGGCCGAGAGGAGCATACCGTTGGAGGCCATGCCCATCATCTTGCGCGGCGGCAGGTTCAGGATGGCGACGACGGTCTTGCCGACGAGCTCCTCGGGGCGGTAGTACTTGGCGATGCCGGAGAGGATCTGCCGGTCGGTGCCGCTGCCGTCGTCGAGCGTGAAGCACAGAAGCTTATCGGACTTTTTCACCGGCTCGCACTTGAGGACCTTGCACACGCGCATGTCGCACTTGGCAAATTCGTCGATGGTCACATCCGGCAGCACGGGCGCGGACTTCGGCGCGGCAGCCGCTTCTTTTGCCGCCTTGAGCGCCTCGAGCTCGGCGAGCTCCTTGGTCATATCGATGCGCGGGAAGAGCGTCTCGCCCTTGTGCACCGTGACGTCCGCGGGCAGCACGCCCCAGACGGCGGCGTTGTCCCACGTGGTCTGCTCCGGCGCGGCGCCGATCTGCGCAAAGGCCTTCACACAGCTGTCAGGCATGAAGGGCAGCAGAAGTGTGACGGTGATGCGCAGCGTCTCGAGCAGGTTATACAGCACCGTGGCCAGGCGCGCGCGCTTGCTCTCGTCCTTGGCGAGGATCCAGGGGGCCGTCTCATCGATATACTTATTGGCGCGGGAGATGACCTTGAACACCTCGATGAGCGCCTGCTGCGTGCCGAAGTTATCCATATAGCCGGCATACGTCTCACGCAGAGAGGATGCCATGGCGATGAGCTCGTCATCGAGCGCATCGTGCTCGCGCTCGGCCGGGAGCGTGCCGCCGAAGTACTTGATGACCATGGCGACGGTGCGGCTCAGGAGGTTGCCGAGGTCGTTGGCGAGGTCGGTGTTGATGCGGGAGATGAGCAGCTCATTGGAGAAATTGCCGTCGCTGCCGAGCGGGAACTCGCGCAGGAGGTAGTAGCGCAGCGCGTCCACACCGTAGCGCTCGGCGAGCACGACGGGGTCGACGACGTTGCCCTTCGACTTCGACATCTTGCCGCCGCCGAGCAGCAGCCAGCCGTGGCCGAAGACCTTCTTCGGCAGCGGCATGCCCATGCTCATGAGCATGGCCGGCCAGATGATGGAGTGGAAGCGCACGATCTCCTTGCCGACCATGTGCACGTCGGCGGGCCAGAACTGGTCATAATCATCGTACTTATCGTTCAGGAAGCCGAGGGCCGTGCAGTAGTTGAACAGCGCATCGACCCAGACATAGACGACGTGGCCGGGGTCAAAATCGACCGGGATGCCCCACGTGAAGCTCGTGCGCGACACGCACAGATCCTCGAGGCCGGGGTCGATGAAGTTTTTGATCATCTCGTTGACGCGGCTGGCAGGCTCGAGGAACGTGCCGCTGAGCAGCAGCTCGCGCACGGGCTCGGCATACTTCGACAGGCGGAAGAAATACGCCTCCTCCTCGGCATAGTGCACCTCGCGGCCGCAGTCCGGGCACTTGCCGTCGACGAGCTGGCTCTCGGTCCAGAAGCTCTCGCACGGCGTACAGTACATGCCGGAGTACTTGCCCTTATAGATATCGCCCTTTTCGTACATCTTCTTGAAGATGCGCTGCACAGCCTCGACATGATAGTCGTCCGTCGTGCGGATGAAGCGGTCGTTGGAGATGTTCATCAGCTTCCACAGCGCGCGCACGCCGCCGGGGCCTTCGACGATATTGTCCACAAACTGCTTGGGCGTGACGCCGGCGGCCTCCGCCTTCTCTTCGATCTTCTGGCCGTGCTCGTCCGTGCCGGTCAGGAACATGACGTCATAGCCGCACAGGCGCTTATAGCGTGCGATCGCATCGGTCGCGACCGTGCAGTAGGTGTGGCCGATGTGCAGTTTGTCCGAGGGATAATAAATCGGGGTGGTGATATAAAACTTTCCTTTGCTCATACTGCATTCTCCTCTATATTATTCTTCACCGGCGTCACCGGGGTCGTAGATGGACGGATAGGGTGTCGGCTGCGGCTTCGGCGTGGGTGTGGGCGTCGGGGCCGGCGTGGCGCTGGGCGTAGGCGTCGGCTTCGGCGTGGTGTCGTGCGAGTGGTAGGTGCTGTTGGCCTCGAGCGTGTGGCTGATCTGGTTGCCGTCCTTATCATAGACGGTGCGGTAGGTCGTGGCGCGCAGGCCGTTGGCGGTGTAGCTCATCTTGACGTAGCTGCCGTCTACATCCGTGCCCCAGATCTCGACCGTGACGCTGCCGTTCTGCACGGAGGCCTTGATCTCGATCGGGTAGTCGCGGTTATTCGTGAACTTGAACTCCGGCCCGCCCCAGCTGACTGTAGCGTCCATGCCGGGTTCGATATAGCTCACGGGAAAGTAGTGGCAGGTACGGGTGTTGATCTTGAGGTTGGAGACCATGGCGCAGTAATACAGCGTGGACGACACCTGGCAGATGCCGCCGCCGACCTCCTGCACGACCTGGCCGCCGGAATAGGCCCCGGCCTCCTTGAAGCCATTGGCCTTCGTGCGCTGGCCGACGACGTCGTTATACGAGAACGTCTGGCCGGGCTGGAGAATGACGCCGTTGATCTTCTCGGCGGCGAGCTTCACGTTCGTGATGCGGTTGCTGCTGCTGCCGGAGAGCGAGGTGGTCTTGGTGGCGAGCTTATCGGCCAGGAGGTGCTTTTGCAGCTGCTCCTGCGTCATTTCCGGCTGCGTGAGCGTGGCCGGGATGGTGACAGTGTCGCCGGTGGACGCCGCGTCCCACAGGGGCTGGGCGGCGGCGACGTCGAACTCGATGCCGACCTTGCTCTCGGTGGCGGACTGGGTCTCGGGATCGTAGCCCGCGTTGACCGGATCGCCGCAGACGGCGTCATGCAGCTCCTGCAGCGTCATCTTGTCATCGCCGCTCATATCGACCGGGTAGGCCGACGTGCCGAACTTGCCGGCGCGGATGTCGCTGAGCATGCGCTCGGCAACGGCGGCGGGGTCGAGCGTGATCATACTCGCGCCCTTGACGACGCGGATGGCGCTGTGCGCCTCGTCGATCTCGATGCTGCCGGCGGAGAGGCTGACGTTGATCTCGGCGGCCTCGCGCTCGATGCGCGTGCGCAGGGCATCGGCGTCCATGTCGGCGAGGTTGTCCGAGGCGACATCATGGCCCTGGAAGGCGCAGTGCAGCCACGTGAAGAAATTCGTGAACACATTGCCGCTGCGGCCGTAGGCATAAGCCGTTTCGGCGGCGGCATCGGGCGTGGCGTCAAAGCCGATCTCCGCCGCGGTGACGGTGATGGGCCGGTCGCCCGGGAAGGTCATGGTGAGCACCGGGGCGCTCGTATCGTCCCACCCGGCGGCGCGGATAGCGTCCGCCGCGGCGGCCTGCGTCATGCCGCCGACGTCGGTACCGCAGACAGAGACGTTCGGGAAAATGGCATCCTTTTTCGCCACGAGCACCATGCCGACGGCTGCCGCCGCCACGAGGACGGCCAGCACGATGAGCACGACGCGCACGGCGATTTTGCTGCCGCGGCCGCGCGGTTTTTTCCCTTTCGAAGCCGGCTGCGGCTGGGCGCCGGGCGCACTGCGGCGCGATGCCTGCTCCTGCCGGGGCACGGGCGGGCGCTGGGGCGCCGCCTGTTTCGGCGCGGCGGCGCGGCGGGCAGCCGCCTCGCTCTGTACGGAACGGTTGGCGCCGCTGCGGCGTGCCGAGCGCTCCTGCGCTGCGAAATCCGCCGCCTCGCGGCGGGCGGCCGCGCTGCGCTTGGAAGTGTTGCCGTTGAGTTTCATTTGCTCGAATCCCTGTCTTTCCCTGTCAAAATCGGATTATTTAAATATGTATCGCGGAAAGCCTCCGCCTCGCCGGGCGGGAGCTTGGTGCGCGGCTGGCGTTCGATCTGCGGCTTCATCCACGGGTTGTGCTCGGCCTTGCGGTCGGTCTGCGCCTCAAGGAGCTTGCCGATGAGCACGTTTGAGATGAGGAAGCCCGAGGGCGTGAAGTGCCAGCGCTCCCCGTCCGCGACGGCCCAACCGCGGCGGATGAACTCCTCGAGCTGCTGCGCGATACCGGAAAAATCGCTGCGGTAGAGCCGCTCATACTCCGCGCGCGATACGCCGTGAACGGTGCGCATGCCGAGCATGAGATACTCCGCCGCGCGCTCGAAATCGCCGATGGTCTCGTACTCGTCGATCATGTCCTCACCGTGGAGGACGCCCGCGAGATAACGGTCGAGATCGCGCACATAGCTGTAGCGCGTGCGGCCGATGCACGAGTGCGCACCGGGACCGAAGCCCATATAGTCGTCAAGCTGCCAGTACTTCAGATTATGCCGGGATTCATAGCCCGGTATGCTGAAATTAGAGATCTCATACTGCTCATAACCGTAGCGCCGCAGCTCCTCGACCATGCACAGGTACATATCCGCCTGCTCGTCGTCCGACGGGATAAGGGGCGAATCCTTCAGGGCGTACATGGGCGTGCCCTCCTCAAGCTTGAGCCCGTAGCCGGAGATGTGCTCCGGGCGCAGGGCAATCGCCTTGGCGAGCGTGTCCGCCCAGTCGCTGCGGGTCTGGCTGGGCAGGCCGTAAATGAGGTCGAGGCTGATGTTGTCGAAGCCCGCCGTGCGGGCATTCTGCACGGCCATTTCCACCTGACGGAAGCTGTGGCGGCGGCCGATCATTTTCAGGATGTCATTGTTCGCCGACTGCATGCCGATGCTCAGGCGGTTGAAGCCCGCCTTGTGCAGGGCGCGCAGATCGTGCAGGCGGACGCTGTCCGGATTGACCTCGACGGTCACCTCCGCGCGCTTGAGCAGGCGGCCGGTGGCCTTGACGGCGTCGAGCAGCTCGATGAGGCGCGCCGCGCCGTAAAAGCTCGGCGTGCCGCCGCCGAAATACACCGTGTCGATGTACGCCGGGGCGATGCGCCCGGCGCTCTCTTCGATGTGCTCGAGCAGGGCGTGCTGGTAGTCGGCCATGCGGTCGGCCGCGCCGGCGCAGGAATAAAAGTCGCAATAGCCGCACTTGCTCGCGCAAAACGGGATGTGGATATAGATACCGAGACGCGGTTCCATAGACAGCTCCTTACATGGGGATGCCCCGGCCGCCGGGGCGCGGCGGCCGGGGGGGGAAAATCAAATCAGATGAGCGTGCAGACGAGCTCCGAATACGCGGCGGGATCCTCGAGCGGCTCGCCCGCGATGAGCAGCGCCTGCGCGTGCAGGATGCGCGCGATGCGGGCGGCCTTGTCCTTGTCGCCGGTGTCGAACGCTTCCTTCATGGTCTGATAGGCGTGGTGGTTGGCATTGAGCTCGAGCACGCGGATGGCGCGGATGTCGGTCGGTGCGCCGGGCATGCTCTTGAAATAGCGCTCCATCTCGAGCGTGACGCCGCCCTCCGTGCTCAGGCACACGGCACTGGACACGAGCTTATTGGACAGGCGCACGGACGCGACCTGATCGCCGAGCGTCTCCTTGACGAAGTCGAGCAGATCCTTGTCCTCGGCCTGCTTGGCCTCGGTCTCCTTCTTCTCTTCCTCGGTCTCGAGGCCGAGGTCGTCGGTCGCGATGTTGCAAAACGGCTTGTCGGCGTAGCTCTTCATGGTGTCGACGAAATACTCGTCGATCTGCGAGGTCATGCACAGGACGTCGAAGCCCTTTTCGTGCAGAAGCTCTGCCTGCGGCAGGCTGAGCAGCCGCTTGACGTTCTCGCCGCAGGCGAAGTAGATCTTCGTCTGCTCGGCAGGCATGGCGTCGACGTATTCCTTGAGGGAGACGAGCTTCGTCTCGCTCGTATGGTAGAGCAGCAGATCCTTGATCTCGTCGACCTTGTCGCCCGTCTCGGTGACGGCGCCGGCGCGCAGCATCATGCCGAAGGCGGCGTGGAACTGCTCGTACTTCTCGCGGTCATTGGTCATGAGCTTCGTGAGCTCGGACTTGATCTTTTTGCCGAGGTTCGCGGCGATGAGCTTGAGCTGGCGGTCGTGCTGGAGCATCTCACGCGAGATGTTCAGCGACAGGTCGGGCGAATCGACCACGCCGCGGGCAAACGCGTAGCACGGCGGCAGGAGGTCGGTGCACTTATCCATGATCATGACGCCGGAACTGTAGAGCTCGAGACCGGGGTCAGATTCGCGGGTGAACATGTTCATCGGAGCCTTGGCCGGGATGAACAGCAGCGCGCGGTAGGAGATCAGGCCCTCGGCGTTGACGCGGATGACGGCCAGCGGGTCGTCCTTGTCGTGGAACTTGTCCTTATAAAACGCGATGCACTCCTCGTCCGTGGCTTCCTTGCGGCTGCGCTGCCAGATGGGGATCATGCTGTTGATGGTCTGCTCCTCGGTCTTGGTGACCATCTCCATCTTCGGCTCGCCCTTTTCGTCCTTCTCGCCGGTGTCGACCCAGTCGCTCTGCTCGACGTCCATGACGATCGGCCAGCGGACATAGTCGGAGTACTTGCGGATGAGCATCATGAGCTTCCAGTTTTCGAGGTAGGTGGAGTATTTCTCTCCCGTCTCGTCGGCCTTGATGTGCATGATGACGTCGGTGCCGACGGTATCCTTCTGCGCCTCGGTGATGGTGTAGCCGTCCGCGCCGGTGCTGACCCACTGGTAGGCCGTGTCGCTGCCGTAGGCGCGGGTGATGACTGTGACCTTATCGGCGACCATGAACGCGGAGTAGAAACCGACGCCGAACTGACCGATGATGTCGATGGCGGCATCCTCCTGCTCGTTCTCGCCGAGGCCGTCCTTGAACTTCAGCGAACCGCTGCGTGCGATGACGCCGAGGTTGCTGTCGAGCTCCTCCTTGGTCATGCCGATGCCGTTATCCGACACCGTGATCGTGCGCGCATCCTTATCCGGGGTGACGCGGATCTTGAAGTCGCTGCGCGCCATGCCCACGTTTTCGTCCGTGAGCGACTGGTAGCAGAGCTTGTCGATTGCGTCCGAGGCGTTCGAGATGATCTCGCGCAGGAAAATTTCTTTGTGCGTGTAGATCGAGTTGATCATCATGTCGAGCAGCTTTTTCGACTCGGCCTTGAATTGTTTCTTTGCCATATCTATGCCTCCAAAAATTTAATTACATCTTTGGGTCCGTACCCGGCCGGCACGCAATAGCGGCCCACGGTACAGATTTTAATATTATAGCACATCGACCGTTTTTTTCAACACCCGCGGCCGGAATAATTGGGATTGTACAGCGCGTTTTTCATGGTATAATAGGGTGTTAAGAAAAAAATAAGATTCTGTGAGGTGGCTCCCATGAACGATCTGAAAGACCTGCTCGGCGCGCGCCTGTTCCTGCTGGACATGGACGGCACGCTCTACCTCGGGGACGACGTGTTCCCCGGCGCGGTCGACTTCATCCATACGCTGGCCGATACCGGGCGGCAGTACATCTACCTGACCAACAACTCCTCGCGCGCGGGCACGGATTACATCACGCGCCTGCGGCGGCTGGGCTTCCCGTGCGAGGCCGAAAACGTGTTCACCTCCGGCATGGCGACGGCGCTGTATCTCAACCAGCACTATGCGGGCAAGCCCGTGTACCTCGTCGGCACGCAGGCGTTCCGCCGCGAGCTGCTCAGCTACGGCATCCCGCTCGTGGAAGAGGGCGCGGAGATCGTCGTGGCCGGATTTGACACCGAGCTCGTGTACGAAAAGCTCGATAAGGCCGTGCACTTCCTGCGCCGCGGCGCGGCGTTCATCGCCGCCAACCCCGACTGGGTCTGCCCCATGCCGGCCGGCGAGGTGCTGCCCGACTGCGGGAGCATCTGCGCGCTGCTGACCGCCGCCTCCGGCGTGAAGCCGACCTACATCGGCAAGCCGAACCGCAACATGGTCGATGTCATCTCGGCGCAGACCGGCGTGCCGAATGCGCAGATCTGCTGCGTGGGCGACCGGATCTACACCGACATTGCCGTGGCCGTGAACGCGGGCGCGCAGAGCGTGCTCGTCATGTCCGGCGAGACGGACGAGGCGATCCTCAAAGCGTCCGACGTGCAGCCGAAGTACGTCCTGCGCGACGTGGCAGAGCTGGCGCAGATCTTGCGCAGCGGCACGGCAGTGTGAGAAAAAAGTTCAAAAAACTTTTGAAAACCGCTTGACAATGGCGGACACAAATGTTAGGATATGTTCAGTAAACATCGTTTTTCTTTTCGATGTTGCAAAATCCCTCGTTTGTGTTCTCTCTTCCACTTTGCAGCGTCCGGGTCTGCATCCGCCGCGGACGTGCAAGCACAAGCAATCAACAGCAGCAGCCGCACCGGTTTCCCGGTGCGGCTGTTGTTTTCGTTATGTGCGGATGCGGCAGCAGCCGCACCGGGAAGCCGGCGCGGCTGCTGCGATCATCAAGAACGTTCCGTTCAGATGTCGGCGCGGAACCAGGCGCCGGGACGGTAGTGCTCAAAGATGACGATGTCATAATCGTGCTCATGCGTCCAGGCGCGGCTCGTCCAGCCGGCGCGCACGGCACCCATGGCCTCGCACAGGCGCACGCTCAGCGGCTTCGGCCCGATCTTGTAGGCGATGAACTGCGGGCGGGCGATCACGTTCGTGAGCACGTTGCCGACGATGGCGGCCGCGGGCTTATTGAGCGCCTTGCCGTAGTCCTTCGGCGGCTGGCTGAGCTGGCCGCGCAGAATATCGGGCGCGTTGCGCCGGAACCATGCGACGATCGTGGGGTCAAAGCTCTCGACGCAGTACGGCCCGCCGTAGGTGCGCAGAGCAGCGAGCGTCAGCGCGCACAAACGGCGGTTATTGTGCCCGCGCTTGACCTCGAGCAGCAGCGGCACGCGGCCGCCGAGCGCTTCGAGCGCCTCGGCAAAGGTCGGGATGACGCAGTCGGTATCGCCAAGGCGCAGGGCGCGCAGCTCGGCGAGCGTGAAATCATCAATGACACCCGGCACGCCGCACATGCGCTCGAGCGTGTCGTCGTGGAACACGACGAGCTGGTCGTCCGCCGTCAGGTGCACGTCCATCTCGACGGCGTAGCCCGCCTCGGCCGCAGCACGGAAGGCCGGGAGCGAATTTTCCGGCACGGTGCCGTCCTCGGTGTGCAGGCCGCGGTGCGCATAGTTGCGGTATAGAAACGGGGCCTTCTGTGCGCGCGTGGCGTGGCCCGGTGCGACGAGAAACGCAAACGCACCCGCGCAGGCGGCGGCCGGTGCGGCAAACTTGCAGGCAGTTTTCCAATCCATAATGTGTCCTCCTTTCGGCGGCGCGGGCCGCCGGTTTGCTTTGCCCTTATTAAACAACAATTTCTGCTTTTCGTCAAATGCCTGTTGAATTGCCGGGCGAGGTATTGTAGAATGAGACAAATCCGATACACATGATGGAGGTAACCCTGTGAAGCTCAACTACAAACGCACCATCTGCGTTGGCTTTGCCTTTTTCCTGATCTGCGCCTTCTGGCAGGCGTATGACAACACCATCCCCCTGATCCTGACGAACAAGTTCGGCATGTCGCAGGCGTGGTCCGGCGTCATCATGGCGATCGACAACATTCTGGCGCTGTTTCTGCTGCCGCTGTTCGGCGCGATCTCCGACAAGCACGCCAGCAAGCGCGGCCGCCGCACGCCGTTTATCGTCCTTGGCACGATCGTTGCGGCCATCGCGTTCATCAGCCTGTCGCTCGTCGACGATGCGCAGCTGAAAAACATCGACGCGGCCGCCGCCATCGACGATCCCGCCGCGCTGCGCGTCGTGTACCAGCAGGAGGCCGACCGCACGCTCAAGACCCCCGACGGTGAGACGTTCGTGCTCGAGGACACCTTCACGGAGGACGAGTTTGCCGCCATCACGAGCCAGGTCACGACCGCCGAGGGCAAGACCGTGACGAACCACGACTACACGAACTATGTCGTGCCCGCGCGCCAGGCCTACGCCCACCAGACGACCGTGCAGCACCCCGGCGCGCTCATCGGCTTTATCGCGCTGCTGCTCGTCGTGCTCGTGGCCATGGCCACGTTCCGCTCCCCTGCCGTCGCGCTCATGCCCGATGTTACCATCAAACCGCTGCGCAGTAAGGCGAATGCCGTCATCAACCTCATGGGCACCGCCGGCGGCATCCTCGTGCTGGCCATCGGCATGGCCTTCGCCACAAGCTCCGTGCGCAACTCGCTCATGAGCTACACGGCGTACTTCGCCGTGATCGCGGGCATCATGCTGCTGGCACTGCTGATCTTCCGCCTGACGGTCAACGAGCCAAAGTTCGTGGCCGAGATGCAGGCCGACAGCAAGCGCTTCGGCATCGACAACGGCGACAGTGACGACGCGCCCGCCGGCTCCGGCAAGCTCGGCAAGGCAGAGCGCCGGTCGCTCATCTTCCTGCTGCTGTCGATCGTGCTGTGGTTCTTCGGCTACAACGCCGTGACGTCGAAATACTCCGTTTACGCCAGCAACATCCTGCACAAGGACTACAACCTCACGCTCATGCTCGCGCAGGCCGCCGCCATCGTGGCCTACCTGCCCGTCGGCATCGTCGCATCCAAGATCGGCCGCAAGAAGACCATCCTCGGCGGCGTCGTGATGCTGGCCGTCGCGTTCGGCGTGGCCGCTTTCCTCAACGCCGAGAGCCCCACGATGCTCATGAACGCCATGTTCTGCCTCGCTGGTATCGGCTGGGCCACCATCAACGTCAACTCCTTCCCGATGGTCGTGGAGATGTGCTCCGGCAGCGACGTTGGCCGCTACACCGGCTTTTACTACACGGCCAGCATGGCAGCCCAGGTCGTCACGCCGATGTTCTCGGGCTTCCTGATGGATAAGCTCAGCATGACCGTGCTCTTCCCCTACGCCGCCATCTTCGTGGCCGGCGCGTTTGTGACGATGCTCTTCGTCCGCCATGGCGACAGCCGTCCCATTGCCGCCAAGGGTCTGGAAGCACTCGACGTGGACGATTGATCAAAAATTCTAATTGGAGGTTGCTACTATGGAACGTCTGACCCGTAAACTCAAAAAGGGCGGCTACTCCGCCAACCGCCATCCCGCGGCACAGATCGATGAGCGCCTGAGCCAACTCAAGGGCGTGCACAAGCAGTGGGTCGGGGATGTGTCGGACATGATCACCGGCATGAAGCAGAGCGAGGCCGCCGGACAGGCCGGCGCGCTCACGCTGGCGATGCTGCAGGCGAGCTATGCCGCGATCGTGCGCATCGGCCGCCGCTTTGAGGCCGTCTGCCCCGCCGAGGGCAGCAGCGACAACACCGTCACGGCGCTTGGCAAGCTCGAGGACCTGTACGAGCAGTGCGTGTCCGAGCTCGAGGATGCCAAGGCTGGTCTGGATGAGTGCCGCGAAAACGGCTTCCAGGATGACCTCGCCTACGGTGAGCTCATGGTGACGAAGCTCGGTCTCACGCAGCTGACCAAGCAGTTCGACATCGCCACCGGCTATGCCGAGCCCGATCCGGAGCCGTACCAGTACCAGCCCAAGGAAGACAAGCCCGCCGAATAAGCCGCGCACTCAAAAAGCAGCACGTGGACCTGCGGCGGCACCGGCGGCAGTGCGAATAAAGAAAAAAACCTCCGTGCCGGACGGCACGGAGGTTTTTGTGTAAGATCCGATTACTTGAGTTCGACAGAAGCGCCGACTTCCTCGAGCTTCTTCTTGAGCTCCTCGGCCTCGTCCTTGGAGACCTGCTCCTTGATGGCGCAGGGGACACCCTCGACCTTCGCCTTGGCTTCCGCCAGGCCCAGGTTGGTGATCTCACGGACGGCCTTGATGACCTTGATCTTCTGATCGCCGAAGCCGGTCAGAACGACGTCAAACTCGGTCTTCTCCTCGGCGGCAGCAGCAGCGCCGGCCACCGGAGCGGCGGCAACAGCGGCAGCGGCGGAAACGCCGAACACATCTTCGATCTCGTGCACGAGCTCGGACAGCTCGAGGACGGACATAGCCTTGATCTCTTCGATCATAGCAGTGACTTTTTCGCTAGCCATGGTAATTTTCCTCCTAAATAGTTAAGTGAAGTGGTCGCCTTATTCGGCGGCGGGAGCTTCGGCCTCGGCAGGTGCGGCGGCGCCGCCCATCTGCTCGACGACCTGGTTCAGGCAGACGGCCAGACCCGTGATGGGGGCCAGCATCGTGCCCAGGACCTTGGAGTACAGCGCATCCTTGTTCTGGAGCTGCGCGATCTCCGCGATCTCAGCGTCACTGAGGACCTTGCCCTCGAGGAACGCGCCCTTGACGATGAACTTCTCGTCCTTCGCCATCTTCTCGCTCATGTCATGGATCATGCGGATCGGGACGATCGGGTCTGCCGTGCTGGTTGCGAGCGAAGTCGTACCATTGAGCAGATCACTCATTGCCTCGAGGCCGGCGTCCTTGAGCGCAAAGCGGGTCAGGGTGTTTTTGACGACGGAATACTCCACGTCATTCTGACGCAGCTCGGTGCGCAGCTTGGTGTCTTCATCGACGGTGATGCCCTTGTAGTCGACGAACACGCCGGCGCTGGCGCCCTTGAGCCGCTCGGCCAGAGCGGCGACGATCGCCTGCTTCTCGCTGAGAACTTTTGCGTTCGGCATAGTGTGATTTCACCTCCGTGTGAAAGATACACGCCCAAAAAAATTTCCGCGGCCAAAGCCCCGGAAACAGAAAAAGAAACATCGTGATGGATGCATCCTCGGCAGGATTTCCGCGGTCAAGCCACCTGCTGTCTTTGGAGCGCTCTAATAGAATACCAGACTCTGCCGCGCGTGTCAAGCATTTTTCGCGCGGCGGCGCGGTTTTTTAAAAGGAGATGGCCCCCGGAGGAGTACCGGAGGCCATCGCAAAAAAATCCCACAAAAAAACTTTTACCCTAAACTGCTGTGATTAGTCTAGCATGTTTCCTCGCATGTGTCAAGCCTTTTTATGACAATTTCCGGTCTGCTGTGCAGGTGCACAGCGCTGCGGCCGCGTCACCAGTCCATGGTCGCGATGCCCTCACCAAGCGACATACCGCAGCGGCCGTGGCCGGGATAGAGCACGAGCTCCGGCGGCAGCGCGCGCAGAAACGGCACGGTCCGCTCCATGAGCACGGCGGCGTCGCCCCCGCGCAGGCGCGTGACGACGGCGTTGCCCGGCACGAGCGAATCGCCGCTGAAAAAAGCGTCCGGCCCGATGCGGTAGCACGCGCTGCCGCGCGAGTGGCCGGGCGTGGCATAGCCCTCGAGATGCAGCGCGCCCCAGTCGAGCACGATGTGATCGCCGAAGGTCATGTCCGGGGCATACGTCTCGGTCTTGAGCTGCAGCGTGCGCAGAAAGTCGCGTGCCTCTGCCCCGCGCGACACGCTCAGCGCTGCGAGCAGCACGGGCGTCGTGTTGCCGGGGTTGCGCAGCCAGGGGGTGCAGTTTTCCTGCCAGAGGGTGCGCGCCGAAAGCGCGCGCTGCATCCGGCCGAGGCCGGAGATGTGGTCGACATGCTCGTGCGTGAGCACGAGCAGCACGTGGTACCCCTGCAGGCGCTGCATGGTCGTCTCGTCCGGCCAGGGGTCGAGGACGATCGCGTCGCGCCCCTGCGTGACGACGTACATATTCGAGCCGATGGGCGGAAAGGGAATGCGTTGGATCTGCATAGACCGTCAGTCCTCCCGGGGCAGGGCAAGCAGCCGGCGGCTGAGCGGCAGCTCGGACGGGCGGCTGTTTTCCAGTGTGACAATGCCGCGGCTGCCGCCGCGGATCCAGCCGCGGCGCACGAGCTGGCGCAGCGTTTCGCGGGCGGTGCCGTCGCTGCCGTCATAGAGCGCGACCGCACCGCCGAGGGCGGCGCGGATGGCCCGGCGGGCAAACGGGAAATGCGTGCAGCCGAGCACGGCCGCGTCCACGCGGCCGGCATAGGGGCCGAGCTGCCGCGCGAGGTAGGCCGTGAGCGCGGGTGAATCGAGCTCGCCCCGCTCGACGAACTCCACCAGCTCCGGGCACGGCAGCGGCGTGATCTCGGCGCAGCCGGCGCACTGCTGCATGAGTGCGGCGAACTTCTCCTCCCGCAGCGTCAGGGGCGTGGCCAGCACGAGCACGCGCCGGTGGTGCGCCACGGCGGGCTTGAGCGCCGGCTCGATGCCGATGACGGGGATGTCCGGAAAGGCAGCGCGCAGCGGGCCGATGGCCGCGCTCGTAGCCGTGTTGCAGGCGATGACAGCAGCCTTGATGCCGCGGTCATACAGCCGGGCGATGACGTCCTGCGTCAGGCGACGGACCTCCTCAGCCGGGCGCACGCCGTAGGGGGCGTTGGCCGAGTCGCCGAAATAGAGAAAGTCCTCCCCAGGCATGCGCTGCACGAGCGCGCGCAGGACACTGATGCCGCCGAGGCCGGAATCAAACACCGCGATCGGAAGCTCCGTCCGCTCCATGGCATGCCCCTCCTTTCCGGGATGCAGTACAGAATGCATCTATTGTACCACATTCGGCGCACTTTTCAAGTCAGGCGGCAACACGCCGGCGGCGCAGGAGCTTCCAGACGAGCGAGCACAGCGGGATCAGGTAGAGATAGCACGCGGCCAGCAGGCTCTGCTCCGGCGCGCCAGCCGAGGCGAGCGGCACTGCGCCCGCGATCGACCACGGAACGAGCGGCGCAAGCACGACGACGGAGTTTTCCAGGTCGATGGCGCACGACGGGCCGTCCGGCTCCGCATCGGCGCAGAGCTGGTGCGTGAGCAGGATGGAGAGCGTCTGGTTGCAGGCGATCATGGACGCGGCGACGGCCGTGCAAAACATGGCGCCGAAGGGCGTGATGCGCCGGCTCATGCGCGCGATGCCTGCCTGGGCCGTGCCGAGCAGGCCGGTGGCCTGAAAGATGCCGGAATAGGCCGCCGAGATGCACACAATGGCCGTGACCCGCAGCATGGACACGATGCCGCCGCCGTTGAGCAGCGCGCCGGCGGCCGCATCCGGTGCGACGTAGCCGGTGAGCATACAGCGCAGCACCTCCGCCAGCGGCTGGTGCTGCACCGTCAGGCACAGCGTGAACGCCGCCGCGATGCTCGCGCACATGACCCAGCGGACGTGCACATGCAGCGCCGAGAGCACGAGGATGAGCACCGCCGGCAGCAGGGCAAGCCAGTGCAGCGTACACACGCGCGCAAACAGCGCGTGCACGTCCTGCGCCGCCCCGCCGCCGTGCGCCATGGCGCCAAGCACGGCATAGACCGCGCACGTGAGCGCAAACGGCACAAAGGCCGTGCGCACCATGGCACGCAGGTTGTCGTAAATATCCGTGTGCGTGAGCTCGCTGATGAGCAGCGCGCTCGTGGACACGGGCGAGCAGCGGTCGCCAAAAAAGACACCCGACAAGACCGCGCCGCCGGCCAGCACCGGCGACACGCCCATGGAGGCCGCCGCCGTCATGCACACGGCGCCCATCGTGGCCGCCGCGCCGAAGGACGTGCCCATGAGCGCGGACACGGCGCTCGCGAGCAGAAACGACGTGATGACGAGCGTGCCCGGGTGGATGAGATCGACCGCATAGCAGATCAGCAGCGGCACCGTGCCGCACGCGCGCCAGAGCGCCGTGAGCACGCCGATGAGCAGAAAGACGATGAGGACATTTTTGGCCGTCCGGATGCCCGACCAGAGCATGCCGCCGACCGCGCGCAGACCATACCCCTGCCGCAGCGCCCAGCCCACGAACAGCACCAGCCCCACGAGCAGCGCCGCAACGATCGGCCAGCCGAGCGCCACGCACACGAGCAGCTCCAGGCAGAAAAGGCACAAAACGATCATAACGACCTCCGAATCAAAATGACTTTTTTATTATAGGCCCGGGTTTCCCTCATTGTAAAACTGTTATTTTTGATATATTCTACAAATAGAAACTGTAGATTCCGGAGGCGGCGGCATGAACTTTTCGTCCTTTGATTACTTTCTCGCGCTCGCGCGCGAGCGCAGCTACACACGCGCGGCCGATGCGCTGCACATCACGCAGCAGTCGCTCTCGGCGGCCATCGCAGCGCTCGAGCGTGAGCTCGGCTGTCCACTCGTGGTGCGGCGCACGCCGCTGGAGCTGACCTACGCCGGGCGGGTGTTTTTGCAGTACGCCGAGCGCTTTCACCAGACGCACGACGAAATGCAGCGCACATTCTGCGACATCGCGGAAAACCAGCGCGGCGAGCTGCGCGTGGGCATCGCCTACACGCGCGGGCGGGCCATCCTGCCGGGGATCCTTGAGGCGTTTGCGGGCGTGTACCCGAACGTGCGCGTGATCCTGACCGAGGAGCGCAACCACACGCTGCAGAACCTGCTGCACGAGGGGCGGGTGGATCTGGCGATCGCGCGGTTTCAAAAACCGCTGCCCGGCATCGAGGTGCAGCCGTTTTACACCGAGGACACCGTTCTGCTCGTCAGCCGGCAGCTGTTACAGACCTGCGGGATCGATCTCGCGGCGCACCGCACGGAGATCGAGCGCGGCGACCTGCGGTCCCTGCGCGGCTGCCCGTTCGTGAGCGGCAGCGCCGAGGACATCACCGGCAGCCTCGAGCGCGACGCGTTTCGCCGCGCCGGGTTCGTGCCGGAGGTGCGGGCCGAGTCGAGCAACGTCGAGACGCTGCTCGAGCTGTGTGCGCGGGGCGTGGGTGCGTGCTTCTGCCCCGAGAATCTGGCGCAGCTGCTGTTGGCTGCGCAGCCGCACGGCCGGCTGGAGATGCTGCGCATGCCGGACACGATGGCCTACCCCATCAGCTTCGGCTACGCAAAGCGCGCCTACCCATGGAGCGTGCTGGCGGACTTCATCCGCATCGCCCGCGCGCAGTATCCGCAGCCGACATGAACACATCCCCCGGAGCAGACGCTCCGGGGGATGTGTTTTGGTATGGCTTACTTGTTCCAGGGGTTAGACGGGTCGGGATCCGTCGGGTCCCAGCCGCGGTTCGGGCTGGAGATGTCCAGCCACGGGGCCGACGGCTTCGGCACCGGGAGGGACGAGGCGTTGTAGATCGACACCGTGGTGCCGAGCGGGCAGTTGTCGTAGATCCACTTGGCATCCGCCACCGTCAGGCGCACGCAGCCGTGCGAGCAGACCGTGCCGAGCTGGTTATACAGCCGGTAGGACAGGTCGTTCTTATTCGGGCTGTTGTACGGTGAGGAGTGGAAGAGATAGTTGCCCGTGATCTGCGTGCAGTACTGGCCCCAGCAGCCCATGAGCGGGTGCCACGCCGCCTTGAACGGCGTGCGGAACGTGCCGATGGGCGTGGTCTGGCCGGGGCCGCAGACAAAGGCGTGGTAGAGGATGGAGTAATCGCCGCTCATGTCCAGACCGTACACGAGCACCGTGCACTGGTTGCGCACGACCTCGAGCTTATACGGGTACTGCGCGCTGAGGAGCTGATCATATTCCGCGTCCGTGTAGTTGTTGACCGGGACGACGAACGTGGTGCGGATGGCGTCCGTGCCGCACAGGAAGAGGATCTCGACCGTGTGCTGGGTGGGCATATCGCGCTTCCAGACGGACTCTTCCACGTGGAAGCCCGGCGTGATGGACTTGCCGTCGAGCGTGTAGTGACGCGTGGGCTGCTGCACGCCGTCCACAGACCAGATGAGGGTCGCTTCACCCGGCGTGGTCTGATATTCCGACGGGAAATGGCGGTAGGTCACATACAGGTCGACGGCGCGGCACTCCGGAGAGAGCGCGGGCACGGGGTCGGTCGTGAGTGTGTCAACGCCACGGAGCATGGGGTCATACTCCGCATCGGTCTTGTCGGCCGCGAGCGAGACGGTGCAGCCGCGCGCGAGCAGGCACACGAGACCGGCATGGCCGGTGCCCGCGACGGTCGTGCCCTCGGCCGCGACGGCGAGCGTGTCGACCGTGCCGCCGGCGGTGACAGTGCCGTTCGGGTCGGTGCGCACGACGAGTGTGCCGGTGACATTCAGGCTGCCAAGGTCGCGCCCGGCGGCGCCGCCGAGGTAAAGCGTGCCGGTGAAGGTGCCCGCCGTCAGGGGCTGCGTGCCGGTGTAGACGACGCGGCCGGAGGCCGGGAGCGCAGCGGCATCGGAGCAGAACTGCAGGCCGAGCTCATAGAGCATCTGCGCGATCTCGGCGCGGGTGATGCCGGCCGTGGGGTTCAGGCGGCCGGCGTCACCGCTGACGATGCCGGCCTTGACCAGACCGGCCACAGAGGCGACCGCCCAGTCGCTGACGGCGGAAGCGTCCGAGAACGCGGCAATATCGGCGGCCGTGCCGTCCGCCACGGCGAAAGCGCGGGCGATGACGGACATGGCCTCCTGACGGTTGATATTGCGGTCCGGGCCCATGGTGCCGTCACCACAGCCGCTGAAGATGTTCATTTGCGCGGCGGCGCTCAGCTCCGGATAGTACCAGGCGGCAGTATCAACATCCGAAAAATGCGTAATATCCTTGCCCGCCGTGCAGCCGAACACGCGCACGAGCATGGCGGCCATCTGGGCGCGCGGGGCGTTGTTGCCCGGCAGCATGTCGCCGCTCGCGTCACCGACCAAAATGCCGTGATCGCGGGCAAAGTCCATCGCCGCCTGATACCACGGGCCAGTCGGTGTGGGCTCCGGGCTGGGTTCCGTCGGTGCGGTCGGTGCGGTCGGCTCCGTCGCTGGGGCCGAGGGCTCCGTCGTGGGGGCAGAGGGCTGCACGGGGTCGGGCTCTGCGGCGATGACCGGCACGACGGCCAGTGTCAGCACGCACGCGAGCACAAGCAGCAGGGACAAAAAGCGTTTGCGCATGGTTTTCTCCTCCATATTTTCCTGTAGAGTGTGCGATGGTTTCATTATACCGGACGGCGGTGATTTTTCAATGGTTTTCGCAGCGATTTCAACTTTTTTTAGTTTCTGTGACGCGCAAAAAAGCAGCGTGCCGGGCGGCACGCTGCAAGTTGACATAATTCGGTTTACATAATTACAAGTTTAGCAGCTCCGCCACGTCGTCCTCCCCGTAGACGCGGACACCGTGCGCAGACAGGAGCGCGGCGGTGACCCCGTCGCCGGGCGTGAGCGTGCCGGTGAAGGTGCCGTCGTAAATTTCCCCCTTGCCGCACGAGGGGCTGCGCTGCTTGAGCAGGGCGGCCGTGCAGCCGAAGCGCTGCGCGAGAGCGAGCGTCTGCTGCGCGCCGCGGGTATAAGCGTCCGTGACGTCGGCGCCGGTGCGCATGACGATGCGGCTGCCCTGCCGCTCGGACGGCGCGCGCGGCGTCGGCAGGCCGCCGAGCTGCTCCGGACAGGCGGGCACGAGCGTGTGCCGGGCCATAAGTGCGCGCAAAACGTCCTCCGGAAGGCCCTTCGACGCGCCGTCATACCGGCAGGCGATGCCGAGCAGGCAGGCACTGACGAGAATGTTCATCGCACCGCCCGCTTTCCGCGGCTCCACGTGAAGCCGAAGATCATGCCGAGCACGCCGCCGGCGATGTGCGTGAGCTGGGCGAGGCCGGCCGTGCCGGTGACGGCCTGAAAAATCTCGCTGCCGAGGTAGAGAATGAGCACGAGGATGAGCGTGAGCGGGATGGTGCCGGTGCGCATGCCGGCGAACGACGCGAGCACGATGAGCATGAACACGACGCCGGAAGCGCCCATGAGCGCGCTGTTCGGGAAGAAAAACCAGAGCACCAGCCCCGTGACGAGCGCCGTGAGCGCGATGGCGAGCAGAATGCGCTTGCCGCCGAAGCGCTCCTCCGCCGTTGGGCCGACGACGAGCAGCATGACGATGTTGCTGCAGTAGGCGGCGAAATCCGGGTGGCCGAGCACGTGCAGGAAAAAGCGCGGGTAGGTCAGCCAGTCCGTCAGCGACGAGCGGTAGACGCAAAAGAGGTTCTGCGTCGTCCAGCCGTCGGTGAGCTTGCCGAGACCGAGCGCGAGCAGGCTCAGCAGTGCGAACGTGAGGATGACGGGCGAATTATACAGGATCGTGATGGAATGTTTCTTCATATGTACCTCTCAAAACCAAACGCGCGCAGGTCCTCCGGGACCGGCGCGGTAATGTGCAGGGGCTGCCCGGTGACGGGCTGCGTGAGATCGGCCGCGGCCGAATGCAGCGCGGGGCGCGCGAGCAGGGACGCATCGCCGCCGTAGAGTGCATCGCCGAGCAGCGGATGGCCGAGCGCGGCGAAGTGGACGCGGATCTGGTGCGTGCGGCCGGTGCGCGGCAGGACACGCAGGAGCGTGTACCCGTCCCGCTCGGCGAGCACGGTGTAGTCCGTGACGGACGGCTGACCGTCCGGTGCGGTGGTGCGGCGGGTGGTGCCGTCGTCCGCGCGGGCGATGGGCAGGTCAATGGTGCCGCTTACCGGCAGGCCGGTGCCGCAGGCGGCGGCGAGATACGTGCGCCGGAAGCCATCGGTGTGCAGCACGCGGCGCAGCCGGTCGTGCACGTAGCCGCTGCGGGCGACGAGCATGACGCCGGACGTGCCACGGTCGAGCCGGTTGATGGGGTGAAAAACAGCGTCTGGCCCGAGATAGGCGGCAAGGGCGTTGGCGACCGTGGGGTCGCCGCGGTCGTACCCGCCGTGCACGGCCATGCCGGCGGGCTTGTTGAGCGCGAGCAGGTCGGCGTCTTCATACAAAATGTCCAGCGGCACGGCCACGGGTGAAAAGCGGCCGCCGGGGCGCTTGTCGTCGATGCGCACGGTGAGCGTATCCCCCGCCGCGACGCGGTCGACGGTGCGGGCGTGCGCGCCGTTGAGGCAGATGCCGTCCGGCACGGTCTTGACGCGGGCGATGGCCCCGTCGGCCATGCGCAGTTCACGCCGGAGCAGGCTTTTGACCGTGCGGCCCGCCTGCTCCGGCGTGACGGTGAGCGTCAGCCGGCGCATTCCTGCGCGGCCAGCGCGGCCTCGTATGCGGCGCGGGTGCGGCTGTCAAAGCAGACCATGCGCACGCGCGTGATCTCGGGATGGTCGGCAAGATAGGCCGTGATCTCGCGCACGGCGATCTCCGCCGCCTGAGGCAGCGGGAAGTGATAGATACCCGTGCTGATGGACGGGAAATCGACCGTGCGGCAGCCGTTCTCGCTCGCAAGGCGGAGGCTGTTGCGGTAGCAATTGGCCAGCAGCTCGGGCTCACCGTGCTGCCCGTCGCGCCAGCGGGGGCCGGGCGTATGGATGACGTGGCGCGCCGGCAGGCGGTAGCCGCGGGTGATCTTCGCCTCGCCGGTGCGGCAGCCGTTGAGGCCGCGGCACTCGTTGAGCAGGCCGGTGCCGGCGGCCATGTGGATGGCCCCGTCTACCCCGCCGCCGCCGAGCAGTGAGCAGTTGGCAGCGTTGACGATGGCGTCGACGTCGGACTTCGTGATGTCGCCCTGAATGACTTCGAAACGGTTCATGCGGTTACCTCCTTACCGTCGATGGTGACGGTGATGTGATCATCCTGCGCGTCGATGCCGATGTCTCCGGCGGCCTTGCGCTGAGCGACGATGGCCGTGGCGATGGCATCCTCCACGTCGCGCTGGATGGTGCGGCGCAGGTTGCGCGCACCGTAGGTCTCGCTGAAGCCCTTGCGGACGAGGTAGTCGATGACGGCAGGCGTCCAGTGCAGGGTCATGCCGCGCTCGGCCATGGCGGTGCGCACTTCGTCGAGCATGAGGGCAGCGATGGCGCGGAAGTTTTCCTCCGTGAGGTGGTTAAAGTAGACGATCTCGTCGATGCGGTTGAGAAACTCCGGACGCAGGAACTCGTTGAGGGCGCGCTGTGCGCGCTCGCGGCTCTGATCGTCCACGCTCAGGCCGAAGCCGAGCGTGCCGGTGCGTGTGTTGCTGCCGGCGTTCGTGGTCATGATGATGACCGTGTTTTCAAAGTTCACGGTGCGGCCCTGCGCGTCCGTGATGCGGCCGTCGTCGAGGATCTGCAGCAGCAGGTTCATGACGTCCGGGTGCGCCTTTTCGATCTCGTCGAAGAGGACGACGGAGTACGGGCGGCGGCGGATCTTCTCCGTGAGCTGGCCGGCCTCGTCGTAGCCGACGTAACCCGGAGGCGAGCCGATCATGCGCGAGACGGAGAACTTCTCCATAAACTCCGACATATCGAGCCGGATGAGCGACTCGGGCGCGTGGAAGAGCTCGTCGGCGAGGCGCTTAACAAGCTCCGTCTTGCCGACGCCGGTGCCGCCGACGAACAGGAAGCTCACGGGCTTGCGCTTGGCCTGCAGGCCGACGCGGTTGCGCCGGATGGCGGCGCAGACGGTGTCGATGGCCGCATCCTGGCCGACGATGTGTGCGCGCAGCCGGTCGCCGAGACCGGCGAGCTGCTCGAACTCATCGGCGCGGATGCTCGCGGCCGGGATCTTCGTCCAGAGCTCGATGATGCGCGCAAGGTTATCCGCCGTGAGCTCCGGGCGGCCCTTGGCGCGCAGGGCGTCGAGCTCGGTCTGCAGCTGCATCTCGCGGCTGCGCAGCTCGGCGATGCGCTCGTAGCGGCGGTCGAGCTCCTGCTCGTCATGCTCGCCGCCGGTCTGCGGCGGCGCGGAGGCCAGCAGCTCGCGCTCGCGCGCGTAGTCGCCGATCTCCTTTTCGACCTCGTCCGCGCGGATGAGGTCGGGATTTTTCAGGTTCACGTCCGAGCAGGCCTCGTCGATGAGGTCGATGGCCTTGTCGGGCAGGAAACGGTCGGTGATATAGCGCTCGCTGAGCACGACGGCGAGGCGGCACATGGCGTCCGGGATGACGACGCCGTGAAAGTCCTCGTAATAGCGGCGCACGCCCTTGAGGATCTCGACACTGTCGTCGATGCTCGGCTCGGCCACCGTGACAGGCTGGAAGCGGCGCTCGAGGGCCGCGTCTTTTTCAATGTGCTTGCGGTACTCGGCGAACGTGGTCGCGCCGATGACCTGGATCTCGCCGCGCGAGAGTGCGGGCTTGAGGATGTTGGCGGCGTTCATGCTGCCCTCGGCATCGCCGGCGCCGACGATGTTGTGCACCTCGTCAATGACGAGGATGATGTTGCCGACGCGGCGGATCTCCTCGATGAGCCCCTTCATGCGGCTCTCGAACTGGCCGCGAAACTGCGTGCCCGCCACGAGCGCCGTGAGGTCGAGCAGATAGACCTGCTTGTCGCGCAGCTTATAGGGCACGTTCCCCTCGGCGATGCGCTGGGCAAGGCCCTCGGCGATGGCCGTCTTGCCGACGCCGGGCTCGCCGATGAGGCAGGGATTGTTCTTCTGGCGGCGGTTGAGGATCTGGATGACGCGCTCGAGCTCCTCGGCGCGGCCGACCATGGCATCGAGCTTGCCGTCGCGGGCGCGCTGCGTGAGGTCGATGCAGTAGTTATTCAGGAACTTGAGCTTGCGCGGGGCAGCGCCGCGCTTGTCAGCAGCAGCACCGTCGGCGCGCGGCGGTTCGGACGCGGCAGCGGAATCGGCCGCCGGGGGCGGGTTCTGATTAAAGAGGCGGTTGAGAAACGGGAAGGTCGCGGTCTTGCCGTCGTCCTCGTCCGTGTCGGCATCGGGGGCGTCGGGGTCCGTATCGGCCGCGCCGTCGCCGCCGAGCATGCCCATACTGCCGAGCATTTCCGCCACGTCGCCGGTGAGATTGTCGAGATCGGCGTCCGAGATGCCGAGCTTTTCCATCATCTCATCGACGGGCTTGATGTGCAGCTCGCGCGCGCAGCGCAGGCACAGGCCCTCGTTATGGGACTCGCCGTTTTCGATTCGTGTGATAAAAATCACCGCTACGTTTTTCTTGCAGCGGGAGCAGAGTGTAGGCTGCATAGCTTGGTTCTCCTGTTCGATAGATTCCGTGCACGCCGGTCACACGCCCACGCCGAGCGTGAGCACGTCGATGGCCAGCAGCGCTTTTGCCAGGGCGGTGTGCGCGAGGGTGTCGTGGCCGATGACGGGCCCGGCAAACTGCAATGCCCAGCACAGCAGGATGCCGAAGCACACGCCGTTGACCGCGCCGAGGGCGGCGCCGCCAATGTCGTTGAGCTTCTCCCGGTTCGGGAGCTTGAAGGTCAGGTTCGGCAGGTTGCCGATCGCGGCCAGAATGAGCATGATGAGCAAAAAGCCGACGGACGTGACGAGCACGTAGCACAGCCGCGCGCAGTAGACCTGCGTCATGGCGGCGCGCAGCGTGATGCCCTGCTCGTCGCGCATGGCGAGCGCGGCGCGGGCCATGCGCTGCGCCGGGCGGCCGGTAACACCGGCGGCGGCAAAGCACTGCTCGGCATATTCCTGCGCGGTGTCGGGGTGCGCAGCGACCCAGTCCTCGCCCGAGAGGCCGGCATCGTTATCCGGCAGTTCCGTCGCGGCCACATCGAGCTGGCCCTCAAAGTACCCGCCGGCAAACGGCTCCGCCACCGGCAGGAGCCGGTCGGAAAACAGGCCCGCGAGCAGCGCCGCGCCGTAGAGCGCGACGACGATGGCGGCCAGCTGCGCGGCGCTGAGGATCAGCCCGCGGCGGTAGCCGCTCCAGACGGCGGCCAGAAACATGGCGGCAAGCACCACTGTCAATACGATCTTCATAGGTGTATCCCTGTTCTTTCTCTCTAGGCTGCGGGGGGTCAGAAGGCGAGCACCTCGGCGCTCGAGCCGCTCACAAGCAGCGCCGCACCCCGGCGCAGCAGCACCGAGCGGCGGACGCCGAGCAGGTTCTGCTCGACTGACTTGATCTCATCGAGCTGCTGGTTATAGAGCGTGAGCCGGTCGCTGTACTGTACGAGCACCTGCTTGCCGTTGACCGACAGGCTCGTGACGGCACCGGTCGTGCTGCACTTGCCGATCTCGTTGCCGGAGGCACCGACCGTGATGAGCTGCTCGGCGCTGCCGGAGCGGTAGCGGCTGAGCGCGAGGGTGACAAAGCCGTCACCCTCGGCGGCGTAGTCGTACAGGTACAGGTCGCCGAAGGGGTACTCGGCGGTGAGCCTGGACGTGTCGTCAAAGAAGGCCAAACGCGTCTGCGACACGCAGCAGACCTTGCCGCCGCGCCAGAAGAGATCGGCAAAGAGCTCGTCGGCGCACTCTGCGCTGCCGCGCTCGTCGGCGCTCGTGAGCGAGAACGTGTGCACAACGCTGCCGGAATCCTGCAGACAGAGCGCGGCGAGATACTTCCCGTCCGGGCTCACGGCGGCGCGCACGAGGTAGCCCGTGCCGGAATACCAGACATAGACGGCCTTGCCGGAGGTGTCATACACCGTGACGGCGCCCTTATAGCCCGCAGCGTCCGAGCAGACGGCGAGATAGCCGCTGTCGCTCAGGTCGGCGCTGATGATCTCGCCGGCGGGCTCGATATCGGTCTTGCTGCCCTTGAAATCCGCCACGCACAGCGTCGTACCGCCGATGTCATAGGCGCACACGCGCTCGCCGCCGACAGAGATGCCCGGCTGCGAGAGCGTGAAGATCTCGTGCAGGACGGTCTTGCCGTTATCATCGAGCAGCTGCAGACCGCTCGAGGACACGACCGCGAGGCGGCTGTCCACCGTGCGGAAGGTGCGGCTGGCGCTGGAGTCAAACGTATAGGGCGCGCTGTCATCCAGATAGTCGCTCGCCGAGCCGGGCCGGTCGCGCAGCAGCAGATACAAAAACAGCAGCACGGCCAGCACGCACACCGCCACGATGACGGTCTGCCGCAGCCTGGGATTTCGTTTTTGGTGGTCGTTCATGGACATTCCTCCCCTATCCGCCGGGCGGATGCGGTGTCAGGCCTGATTCATCATATCGCCGACGGTGCCGTCGTACCACACGCGGTTGAGATACAGCCCCTGCGGGGGCATGGTCGGCCCCGTAAGACGCCGGTCGCGCGTGGCCAGCAGCGCCGGGATGGCCTCCGGCTCGATCTTGCCGTAGGACGCATAGACCATGGTGCCGACGATGGCGCGCACCATATTATACAGGAAGCCGTCAGCACAGACGGCGATGGAGATGAGCGGGCCGTCCCGCTCGGCGCGGCACCAGTGCACCGTGCGCACGGTCGTGCGCGTCTCGGTACCAACGGAGCGCACGGCGGCAAAGTCGTGCGTGCCCTCAAAGGCGCGGCCGGCGCGCTCCAGACGCGCAAAATCCAGCGGCTGAGGATAAAAGCAGACGCGGTGCTCCAGAAACGCATCGCGGATGCGGGAGTTGTAGATCTGATAGACGTATTCTTTCTGGATGCACGAGCCGATGGCATTGAAGTCCTCCGGCGCGGCGACGGCGTCGACCACGGCGATGTCCGCCGGGAGGCGGGCATTGACCGCAAGGGGCACCCGGTCGATCGGGATCGTGCAGCCGGTGCGGAAATTGGCACAGTAGCGCTTTGCGTGCACACCCGCGTCCGTGCGGCCGCAGCCGACGACCTTGATCGGTTCTCCGCAGACCTTCGTGAGCGCGCGCTCCAGCGTTTCGGCGACGGTGATGTCCGTCTTCTGCACCTGCCAGCCGTGATAGGCCGTGCCGTCATACTGCAGGCGCAGAGCGATGTTGCGCCTCACAGGCCGAACCTCGCGAGCACGATCACGCCGGCGAGCACGAGCGCGCTCCAGACCATGGCGAGCGTGTCGCGCGTGCACCAGGTGAGCTGCTTCATGCGCGTGCGGCCCTCGTCGCCGTGATAGCAACGGCACTCCATGGCCACGGCCAGCTCGTCCGCGCGGCGGAACGCCGACACGAACAGCGGCACGAGCAGCGGCAGCAGCGCCTTGGCGCGCTGAAAGAGGTTGCCGGTCTCAAAATCGGCGCCGCGCGCTTTCTGCGCGGACATGATCTTGTCCGTTTCTTCGATGAGCGTGGGGATGAAGCGCAGGGCCATGGACATCATCATGCTCATCTCGTGCACGGGCACTTTAAGCTTTTTGAGCGGGCCGAAGAGGATCTCCATCGCGTCGGTGAGCGCGATTGGCGATGTGGTATAGGTCAGCAGGAACGTGCCTGCAATGAGCATCGTGATGCGCAGGACCATGAACACGGCGCGGATCAGGCCCTCGTAGGTGACGGTGATCTTCCAGAAGGACACGAGCTCGCGCCCGGGCGTGAAGAACATATTGAGCACGGCCGTGAGCGCGATGATGACCCACAGCGGCTTGAGGCCGCGGAGGATGACCTTGAGCTGGATGCGCGAAAGCGCGATGCACACGCCCGTAATGATCAGCATGACGGCGTAGGACACGTAGCTTTCCGCCGTGAACAGCGCCGCGATATAGACGATGGTCAGCAGGAGCTTGCAGCGCGGGTCGAGCCGGTGCACGATGCTGCTGCCGGGGAAAAACTGGCCGAGGGTGACGTCCTTCAGCATACGCCCGCCTCCTTCCCGACGGCGAGCAGCGCGTCCGTGAGCTGCTCAAGGGTGTAGATCGACGGCGGGAGCGCAACGCCCCGGTCGCGCAGTGCCTGCGCGATGCGCGCAGCCTGCGGCACGTCGAGGCCGATATCCAGCAGCTCCTGCGTGTGGGCAAAGACCTCCGCCGGCGCACCGTCGAAGGCGACGTGCCCGGCATGAAAGACGATGAGCCGGTCTGCGATGCGCGCGGCATCGTCCATGCTGTGCGTGACAAGCAGGACGGCCGAGCCGGTCTCGCGCCGGTAGGCGGCGATGTTTTCGAGCACGCCGCGGCAGCCCGCGGGGTCAAGGCCGGCCGTGGGCTCGTCGAGGATAAGCACCTTGGGGCGCATGGCGATCACGCCGGCGATGGCGATGCGGCGCTTCTGTCCGCCGGAGAGCTCAAGCGGCGAGCGCTCGAAGAGCGCCTCGTCCACGCCGGAAAAGCGCGCGGCCTCGCGCACGCGCGCATCGACCTCTTCCGTGGAGAGCTTGGCATTTTTCGGGCCGAAGGCGATGTCCTGATATACCGTCTCCTCAAAGAGCTGGTGCTCGGGATACTGAAAGACCAGCCCGACCTGAAAGCGCACGTCGCGCGTGGCGGCCTTGCTGCGGTGAATGTCCTCCCCGTCGAAGAGCACGGTGCCGGACGTCGGCGCGAGCAGACCGTTGAGGTGCTGGATGAACGTGCTCTTGCCGGAGCCCGTGTGGCCGATGATGCCCACGAACTGCCCGGCAGGGATGGCGAGATCAATATCGTCGATGGCGACTTTTTCAAAAGGTGTCCCGGCGCTGTAGGTGTGCCGGAGATGATCCACCCGGATGATTGGCGTCATAATTTTGTTTCCTTTATCTATCGGTGAAGATCGGTGGTTATCGTTTCAGGGCGGCGGCGACGGCATCCGCACAGTCGGACACTGTGAGCGCGTCGAGCGGCACGTCCATGCCGTGCGCGCGCAGCGCGTGCAGCAGCCGGACGGTGACGGGCGCAGTGAGCCCCTCTCTTTTCAGCAGGTCGACCTGCGAAAAGACCTGCTTCGGCGCACCGTCGGCAACGACGGCGCCGTTGGAGAGCACGATGACGCGGTCGGCGCCGATGCACTCTTCCATATGATGCGTAATGAGCACGACCGTGATGCCCTGCTCGCGGCAGAGCTTGGTCGCCGTGTCGATGACCTCGCGCCGGCCGGCCGGGTCGAGCATGGCCGTCGGCTCGTCGAGCACGATGCACTTGGGCTGCATGGCGATGACGCCCGCGATGGCCACGCGCTGCTTTTGTCCGCCGGAGAGCAGGTGCGGCGCGTGCAGGCGAAAATCATACATGCCAACCTGCTTCAGGGCTGCATCCACCCGTGCGCGTATCTCCTGCGGCGGGACGCCGAGATTCTCGGGCGCGAAGGCTACGTCATCCTCGACGACGTTGGCGACGATCTGGTTATCGGGATTCTGAAAGACCATGCCCACCGTGGCGCGCACAGACAGAAGGTTATTCTCGTCCGCCGTGTCCATGCCGTCGACATACACCTTGCCGCCGGTCGGCAGCAGGATGGCGTTGAAGTGCTTGGCGAGCGTGCTCTTGCCGGAGCCGTTGTGTCCCAGCACGGCCACGAACGAGCCGCGCGCGATCTCGAGCGAGAGGTCGCCGAGCGTGGGGCGCTCCTCGCCGGGGTAGGTAAAGGTCAGATGTTCGGTTCGTAAGATCGGTTCCATGGTGTTCCTTTCCGCTCAGCGCTCCCAGCGGCAGGTCGCCCCGCACGGCAGCACGAGACCGGACGCCGTGACCGGCAGGCCCAGCTCCTGCGAGGCGCTATGGCCGCCGAAGCGCCGGGTGAAGATGCTCTCCGAGAGATACGTGAGCACCGACGGGCTCAGGCCCGTGGTGTAGGAATTGATGATGACAAAGAGCGGATCGTCCGACAGCACGCCGGACACCAGCTCCACAAACGGCCAGAGGTTCGTCTCGAGCTTCCAGACCTCGCCGCCGGGGCCGCGGCCGTAGCTCGGCGGGTCCATGATAACGGCGTCATAGCGGCGGCCGCGGCGGATCTCCCGCTCGACGAACTTGCCGCAGTCGTCCACGATCCAGCGGATGGGCCGGTCGGCCACGCCGGAGGCGGCGGCGTTTTCCTTGCCCCAGGCGACCATGCCCTTGGCAGCGTCCACGTGGCACACGCTCGCCCCGGCGGACGCGCACGCGACCGTGGCCGCACCCGTGTAGCCGAAGAGATTGAGCACCGAGACCGGGCGGCCGGCCGCGCGGATCTTCGCCATGGCGTAGTCCCAGTTGGCGGCCTGCTCGGGGAAGATGCCCGTGTGCTTGAAGTTCATGGGCTTGACGCGGAACGTCAGGTCCCGGTAGCGGATGTCCCAGCTCGGCGGGAGAGTGCGCTTGTCCCAGCTGCCGCCGCCGGTGTGGCTGCGGCTGTAGCGCCCGTCGGCCGTGCGCCAGCGGGGGTCGGTGCGCGGCGTGTCCCAGATGGCCTGGGGGTCCGGGCGCACGAGGGTATATTTGCCCCAGCGCTCGAGCTTTTCGCCGCGCGAACAGTCGAGCACCTCAAAGTCCTGCCAAGAATCCGAAATCCACATAGCTGCTCCTCTTGTCCGGCGGATGGATGGAACCGTGCAGTTCCAGTGTGCGCCGGAATGGTGATACTTAGACAGTGTATTATATCATCAAGTGCCGCAATGGTCAATGTGTCCTTCGAGTTTGTCGAAAAGAATTTGCAAAACCCACTTAACCACACGAAAAACGCAATGCAAAAAGTAAATTGCTTTACTTTGCGCTGTTTTTCTTACATAATAGTAGGCAAGAAGCAAGGTCGTAGTAAATTCTTTTCAGAGAGGGAGTTGGTGCTGACCATGAGCATAGGAAATCAAATATCAGCAATTCGTAATGAGCAGCAATTAACGCAAGAAAAGTTTGGTGAGTTATTCCATGTTACAAGACAGACGGTTTCGAATTGGGAAAATGAAAAGAGTTATCCGGATTTACAGATTCTCATAGCAATGAGCAATCAATTTGATGTATCGCTTGATACATTACTGAAGGGGGATTCCAAAATGGTAAAAGCTATTGACAAGGAGCGCGTATTGGGAAAAATAAAGCATGAGAAATCACTCGTAGACTTCTTTACGGGTGCTGGTACAGGACTTGTTGCCTCTTGCTTTCTCTCGTCAGCGTCAACAATTAGGACTGTAGTAATGATTGTTGGCTTTGTCATGATAGGCATTGGTTGGTATAAAAGGGCTAAATCCGATAAAGAAGTGTTTAAGTATATGGAGGAGCGCGGACAGGAGTGACTTTATATGAGCATTTCTCTACTGTGCCATTAAAAAGATGCCCCTGTGAGGATTGACCTCACAGGGGCTTTCTTATTTTCTCAGGCGCTGAGAGTGCCGTTTCGTAGTGCCTCCACCAGCGGCAGCACTTGCCATTTGGGGATGGTGTACTCGTTGCCATCCAGCAGCAACAGCCAGTATCCCTGCCGCTCCAGTAGCAGGGTCTTGTCCGCGTTCCATCGCTTGATGCCGACCTCGTAGACGCCATCTCCCGGCAGCTCCACATCGAACCGTCGGCCTTTCGGTGTCTTTGGCGGCCACTGGTATTGCAGGAACTTGCGGGCAAAGCGGTACTTGGGGTCTGGACCCATGATGCGGGACACATAGGGATACGCCCGCGTGTTGGGAATATGTGGCACAAATATGGAGTGGCCCCAGTACCAAATGTCATCGTCGTCCTTGCACGGAGGAACATTGTTTCTGCGGCTCGTGTCCATCGGAGTTGCCCTCCGCCGCCTACGACTCAAACCCCGGCGGCGTCAGCTTCCGAAGGATTTCCGCTGCTTCCTCGGCGGTGTAGTGATTGTAGTAGGCATCCAGTGGATGCAGCATCTCCTCGTAACGCAGGGTCGCTATCTCGTAGCCCTCCATATCGCCGAGGTGTTTTGCCTTCTGCTTCAGCAGGCTCAGTTCGTTGGGGCGGATGTCCTCCAAGGGCAATTCGCCTGACAGGATTTTCTCCTGACGCGGCGTGTACGCCGTCCCATACTGCGGTTTGTACTCTGCGCTGTCCTTGTCTTTGAAGGAAAAATACGGTTCTTTTCTGCTCATAAAAATCACCTCCTGTTACAGAAAATTCTATAACAGGAGGTCTTAAATTGGTAGCACACGAGAAAAGAAACTCAGCACAACTTTTTTGCGCCGTTCCCACACGAAACGATTTAGCTCTCAGCTCCTTGCTTTTTCCCGCCCAACCCACACAAAAGTTGGAATACCCGGGCCGTCCGGAAGGCCGGAATTGTAAACAAATGATAAAGAATCGCCCACCGGTACACCGGCAGGCGATTCAGACGGGCAAATGGAAAAAAGCCTCGCAGAGTTTGCGCCCGCAGACGCAAAGAAAGCCCGATCATTTTCTCCGGCGGCATGTACGGCGGAGAAAATACCGCTCGGCTCGCAAACGTGCGCATTGGGCACCTCTGGTGTCCAATGCGTGCGCTGCAGCGAGCTGCATCTTTTTCAAACGAGAGCCCAGCGCAGTGGGTCTCGTTTGAGAGCGCGTGCGCGCTCAGCGGCGGCCGCTGCCGACGCGGTCGCGGTCAAAGTCAAATTCGTGCAGCGTCTCGCGCATCTGCGCGCGGCGGCGGGCCTCCTCGGCCTCCATCTGCGCACGGCGGCGGCGCTTGCGTTCGGCCTCGATCTGCTTGCGGCGGCGCACCAGCCACAGCACATAGCCGATGACGGCCAGCACGACGAGCAGGAGCACGACGAGCACGATCGGGTTCGTGAAAAAGGCGCGCAGGTGGCCCGCGATATACGCCCCCTTCGACACGGCGACATCGACCGCCGCGACGAGCTTGACCGTGCCGTAGACCGTGCCGTTATACGACACCGTGAGCTCGCCGACCTCGTCCCCTGCTTTGACGGGGGCCTCGAGCGGTTTGCCGTCGCGCTCGGAATAGATGGTGACCTGCTGCTCAAACTGCGGCGCGCCGGCCGTATCGGCCGACGGCAGCACGGCCGAGATGCTCTGCGCCGGGCGGACGGTCACGCCGTCACTGTCGCGCCCGTAGCGCACGGGCACCTCACACACAAGGTCGCTCGCGCTGACGATGTCGCGCCAGCCGTAGTTGGAAAACACCCAGCGGTAGGCCGTGAGCGTGTCGGAAAAGCTGCCGAAATCGGTCGTGCCGTTGGCGCGGACCGTGCCCTTGCCGCCGAGCACGACGCACAGCAGGCGCACGCCGTCCTTCTCCGCCGTGGAGACAAGGCAGTAGCCCGCGGCCTCGGTGTGGCCGGTCTTGACGCCCTTGGCATACTCGTAATAATAGCCGCGGTACATCGGGGACTCGGGGTTAATCAGGCCATTCGTGTTCGAGAGCGTGCGTTCGTCGGACAGGTTCGTGGCCGGGACGGTGTGCTTGACCGTATTGCAGATCGTGGCGAAGAGCTCGTGGCTGAGCGCTTCCTTCGTGATGCGGTAGAGGTCATGCGCCGTGGTGTAATGGTCGTCGTTCGGCAGACCGTGGGGGTTGACAAAGTGCGTGCCGGTGCAGCCGAGCTCCTGCGCGCGCGCGTTCATGCGCTGCACAAACGCCGAGATGCTGCCGCAGACGTACTCCGCGACGACGTTGCACGCCTCATTGGCCGAGGAGATCATGGCACAGTAGAGAAAGTCCTCGAACGTCATGGTCTCACCGACCTTGATGTCGGCATTGCTCGCGCCCTCGACCATGTCGGCATTGCAGTCGGCATAGGCGGTGACGGTGTCATCCAGCTGCACGTCGCCGCGCTCGACCGCCTCGACCGCGAGCAGGAGCGTCATGATCTTCGTCAGGCTCGCGGGATAGGCTTTGGTGTCGATGTTGCGGGTATAGTAATACTGGCCGCTGTCCTCGTCGACGAGCAGAACGCAGTTGGCCCCGAGCTTTTCATCGAGCGCGGACTTGACCGCATCGCTGCCGAGGACATACGACCCCTCCGCCGCCTGGACGGTGCTCTGGGGCACGCCGTCGGACGAGACGTTTGCGGTACTCTGGGGCGCATCGGCCGAATTGTCCGCCGTGCTTTTCGCGGCGGCCGCCGGGAAGGCCGCCGTCAGCAGCAGGCAGACGATGAGCAGCAGCGGCAAAATGCGATATTTTTTCATATCTTTCTCCATGGAACTATGATATAATAGAATATCCGGCCGGAGGCGGCGCTGCCGCGCGGCCGGGACAAATGACAGTGTCTTGCCCCATTATAATAATTCCGGCGGCGAAAAGCAAATCATTTCCGCGAAAAGACGCAAACGGAGGGACCGCGATGAAAATACTGGTTGTGGACGACGAAAAAACCATCGTCAAGGGCATCAAATTCAACCTCGAGAACGAGGGCTATCAGGTGGACGTGTGCTATGACGGTGAGACCGCCGTGGACATGGCGCGCCGCGGCGAGTACGCCGTGATTTTGCTCGATCTCATGATGCCAAAGCTCGACGGGCTCGGCGCGTGCCAGCAGATCAGGCAGTTTTCCACCGTGCCGATCATCATGCTCACGGCCCGCAGCGAGGACGCCGACAAGCTCATCGGCTTTGAATCCGGCGCGGACGACTACATCACGAAGCCGTTCAACATCCTCGAGCTCAAGGCGCGCATCCGCGCGCTCATCCGCCGCTCGAGCATGGCCCCCGCCGCCCCGGCCGAGCCGGACGGCGGCAAGCTCGTGCGCGGCCACATCGAGATCGACCCCGAGCGCCGCAGCGCCCGCCGCTTCGGCCAGAACGTGGAGCTGACGCTTAAGGAGTTCGACCTCATCGAACTGCTCATGCGCAACCCCGGCAAGGTCTACTCGCGCGAGCAGCTGCTCGACCTCGTGTGGGGCTACGACTATCAGGGCGACATCCGCACCGTGGACGTGCACATCCGCCGCCTGCGCGAAAAGCTCGAGCGCAACCCTGCCGCCCCCGAATACATCATCACGAAGTGGGGCGTGGGCTACTACTTCGCCGAGGCCTGACGGATGAAGCAGCATCCGTTTCGCATCCGGCTGCCGCGCAGGCTGGTATCGAGCGTGCAGTTTCGCTTCGCCGTGACGTTCACGACCCTCGTGGCAATTTTGCTTGCGCTCATGAACACCTACCCCACGCGCACCTCGCGCGACATCGTGTTCACCGAAAAGCAGAGCGCGCTGACAAACCGCGCCGCCGTCGTGTCGTCCTCCCTGTCGCTGCTCGACAATCTCACGCCGGACAACACGCGGCAGGTGCTCGCCCTGCTCGACCTGCGCGACCTGACGCGCATCATCGTGACCGACAGCGAGGGGCTGGCCGTATATGACTCCGCAAGCGAAAACAACATCTGCGGCAAGTACGTGCTCTACCCCGAGCTCGTGCGCGCGCTCGGCGGACAGGCCGTGTTCTACTCGCACTACACGACCGAGGCGTTTCTCAGCCGCGCGGCCATGCCTGTCATGAGCAGCGGCCGGACCGTCGGCGCCGTGTACGTGTGCGAGAGCGACAGCGAGCGCGCCGCGCTCATCGGCAGCATCCAGCGCCGGCTCGGCACGATCACGATCGGCATCGGCGCGGCCGCGCTCGTGGTGCTGTGGTTTTCCATCAAAATGCTCACGCGGCGCATCACGCAGCTGGCCGACGGCGTGCGCACCGTGCAGAGCGGCGACTACAGCTTCCGCCTGACGCTCTCGGGCAACGACGAGCTGACCGAGCTCGGCCAGGAATTCAACAACCTCACCGAACGGCTCGAGACGACCGAGGCCCAGCGCCGCCGGTTCGTCTCCGACGCGTCGCACGAGCTCAAGACGCCGCTGGCGTCCATCCGCCTGCTGTCGGACAGCATCTCCCAGAGCGCGGACATGGACAGCGCGACGATGCGCGAGTTCGTGGCCGACATCGGCAGCGAGGCCGAGCGCCTGCAGCGCACGACCGAGAAGCTGCTCGACCTGTCGCGGCGCGATGACGGCGTGCAGCCGGACGTGACGATCGTGGACCTGCAGCAGGCCGTGCACGGGACGCTGCACCTGCTGCGCCCGCTGGCCGACCAGAGCGGCGTGACGATCACGTGCCTCATGAGCGAGGGCGTGACCGTGCGCGCATCCGAGGACGACATTTACCACATCGTGTTTAACCTTGTCGAAAACGCCATCAAATACAATCTCCCGGGCGGGGACGTGACCGTGCGCGTGGAGACGCACGGCGGGCAGAGCGTCCTGTCCGTGGCCGACACCGGCATCGGCATCCCCGAGGCCGACCGGCCGAACATCTTCAACCGCTTTTACCGCGTGGACAAGGCCCGCTCGCGCGAGCACGGCGGCAGCGGCCTCGGCCTGTCGATCGTACACGATGCGGCCGCGCTCTACGGCGGCACCGTGGCCGTGGACGGCGTGGAGCCGCACGGCACGCGCTTTACCGTGACGTTCCCGCGCGCGGCGGCAGACGACGCGCCCGAAACGCAAAAGGAGGTGCCGGAGACATGAAGCGCTGGCTTCCCATGCTGCTGGCCCTTGCCCTCGCGCTCGGCTGCGCCGGCTGCGCAAAGCGGCAGACCGTGACGGTATACCGCATCGCAAAAGAGGGCACCGCCCTCATGGAGACAGAGGCGGTCACCGTGCCGGACGGCACGGACCCGGTTCAGGCGGCGATCGACGCACTCGGCGCGGCGCCAGGCGACAGCACGTGCTTCAATCCCGTGCGCGGGTGGCTGACGCTCGGCGGCTACCGCATCGACGACGCGGGCACGCTCTGGCTGACGGTGACGGGCTCGGACACGGTGAGCGGCATCGTGCGCACGCAGGCGCTGGCCTGTCTGGTGCTGACGGGCACGGCGCTCGACGGCGTGTCGGCCGTCGGGCTGGAAGAAACGGACGGCGGTGTGCTGCACGAGCCGATGACCGCAAACGATCTTGCCCTGACCGACCCGGCCACGGACACACAATCTTAAATGCAGACCCATTCCCACGGAGGTGTATTTTTCATGCTCAACAATATTGCCCGCATCCAGCGCGCGCTGACACAGGCGCATCTGGACGCCATCCTGCTCACCGACGAAAATGACCGCCGGTTCGCCACCGGCTTCCCGTCCTCGGACGGCGCCGTGATCGTAACGGTACACCAGGCATTTTTCATCACCGACGCCCGCTACATCGAGGCCGCGCGCGCCGCGCTGACCGGCATCGCGCAGGTGCTGCTGTGCTCGCGCGAGGCGCCGATGCGCACGCTCGTGCAGGGCATCCTGCGCGAGGCGAACGTGCAGATCCTCGGCGGCGAGGAGCAGACGACGAGCTATGCCGAGTTCACGGCCTATGAGCAGCTCTTCGGCCTGAAGCTCCAGCCGGCGCAGAACCTGATCCGCAACCTGCGCGCGGCCAAGCAGCCGGAGGAGCTTGCGATGATGTATCAGGCCCAGCAGATCACGGACGAGGCGTTTGCCCAGATCTGCACCGTCATCCGCCCCGGCATGACCGAGCGCGAGATCGCGGCCGAGCTTATCTACCGCATGCTGCGCCTCGGTGCGGAGGGCATGAGCTTTGATCCCATCGTGCTCACCGGCCCGGACACAAGCATGCCGCACGGTGTGCCCGGCGACCGGCGCGTGGCCACGGGTGACTTCGTAACGATGGACTTCGGCTGCCGCAAAAACGGCTACTGCTCGGACATGACGCGCACCGTCGCCGTCGGCATGCCGACCGACGAGATGCGCAGCGTGTACCAGACCGTGCTCCAGGCGCAGCTGGCCGGCATCGCCGCGGCAAAGGCCGGCGTGACCGGCGAGCGCGTGGACGCCGCCGCGCGCAAGGTCATCAGCGACGCGGGCTACGGGGACTACTTCGGCCACAGCTTCGGCCACAGTCTGGGTCTCGACATTCACGAGCACCCCATCGCCGCCCCCGGCGTGCACGGGAGGCTGCCGGAGCACACCGTCATCTCCGCCGAGCCGGGCATCTATCTGCCCGGAAAGTTCGGCGTGCGCATCGAGGACGTGATGCATCTGACGGCTGACGGGGCCGAAATTCTCACCCGGAGCCCGAAAAATCTCATTATTCTGTAAATACCCGCTTGTCAAACCACGCAAAATCGTGTAAACTATATAAGATTTTTGATTCTGATTATTCTTGAGGAGGATTCCTATATGATTACTGCAGGCGATTTCCGCAACGGCGTTACTTTTGAAATGGACGGCCAGGTCATGCAGGTCGTCGAGTTCCAGCACGTCAAGCCCGGCAAGGGCGCGGCCTTCGTGCGCACCAAGATGAAAAACGTCATCACCGGCGCCGTGACCGAGACGTCCTTCAACCCCACCGCCAAGTTTGAGAGCGCCACCATCGACCGCAAGACGATGGAGTACAGCTACAACGACGGCAATCTTTACTACTTCATGGATCCCGAGACTTACGAGCTCATCCCCATCGACGAGAGCGCCCTCGGCAGCAACTTCCGCTTCGTGAAGGAGAACATGGAGTGCGTCATCAGCTCCTACAAGGGCAAGGTGTTCCAGGTCGAGCCGCCCACGTTCGTCGAGCTCGAAGTGACCGACACCGATCCGGGCTTCGCCGGCAACACGGCCACCAACGCCACCAAGCCCGCCACCCTTGAGACCGGCGCCGAGATCAAGGTGCCGCTGTTCATCAACCCGGGCGACCGCATCCGCGTCGACACCCGCGTGGGCGAGTACCTCGAGCGCGCGAAGGGCTGAGAAGCAACAAGACAGGAAAAAGACGCTGCCGCGGCAGCGTCTTTTTTGTTTGCAGATAGGGGTGGCGCACGGTGCATGACCGGCAGCGCTGGAGAAAACCGCAGCCTTTCCACCTCATCCGGCAAGCAAAGCTTGCCACCTTCTCCTCGGGGAGAAGGCATCGCCTTGCGGCGATGCAAAGATCTCATCCGAGGTGGGCCTTGCCCCCTTGTGCTCCCCTGCGGCTCAAATACCTTTGAAATGATGCATCATTTTCTCCGCAGGGAGAAGGCTTGAAAAGAATCGGCGCGCCGGCTCTTACGGGTCGGCGCGCCGGTCATCTTTCGTTTCGCGGGCGTTCGTCTGCGTTATTCGGCGCTTTCCGCGGCGGGGGCTGCCTCCGGGACCTCGGCCTGTGCAGCAGCAGCGGCGTTGGCCGCATTGATGCCATGATCCAGATCCTTGATGAAGCAGCGGCGGCGCTTGTGCTGCTCTTTCTCGAGCCGCTTCCATTGCGCAAGGATGTGGTCATTGAGCTCGAGCATGGGGCCGGTCTCGGCAAACTGCACGCCGTGGCGGTTGCAGCTCTGGCAGACATGATCCATCATGACGGCGTTGATGCCCTCAGTCTGCAGATCGGGCCGCACAGCCGTGAGCAGCATGATAAGCGTGTCGCCATGGTGCAGATCGTTGAGCACCTCCGCCCAGCCGAATGGGAACAGGCGGCCGTCGGAGTGCTTGAGCGCGGGTGAGGGGTCGAGCGTCGTGACGCCGAAGGCGACGAGGTTTTCCTGCTCATCGAGCACGAAGCACACAAACTCCGGGTCGACGAGCGGAATAAACTTGTTGGCGTAGCGCTCGATCTGCTCGTCCGAGAGCTCCACAACGCCGTAGAGCGGCGCGTAGGCCGCGTTGACCAGCTCAAATACCTGACGGACGAACGGGCCATACTCGCTCTTGTGATGCACGGTGGCCACGTGCAGGTTCTTGCGCTTGAGGATAAACTCCGAGAGCTTGTGCAGGCGCTCGGCCTCCGCGCTGCCCGGCGCAGGCACCGTGATGCGGTACTCGATCCAGTCAACGTCCTTGCGGTAGCCGAGGCGGGTGAGGTGCTCGAGATAATACGGCGCGTTATAATTGGTGAAAAACAGGCTCCGGCGGTCAAAGCCCTCAACAAGCATGCCCTCGCGGTCCATATCCGTGAAGCCGAGCGGGCCGTGCACCTGATCGCACCCCTTCTGGCGCGCCCAGCGCTCGACCGTGCCGAACAGCGCCGCCGAGACCTCGGAATCGTCCACGAAGTCCACCTGGCTGAAGCGCATGCGGTGCGTGCCGAACTTGTCATTGGCCTTGTGGCTGAGGATCGCGCCGATGCGGCCGACGATCTCCCCGTCGCGCCAGGCCAGCCAGCAGCGCGCCTCGCAGTAGTCAAACGCAGGGTTCTTGCCCGGCGTCCAGTCGGAGAGGTCATCCCCGTAGAACGAGGGAATGTAGTTCGGATTATCGGCATAGAGCCGGTTGGGATACTGCATAAACTGGCGCAGCTCGTGCTTGGTCGTGACCTCGGTCACGACGACCGGGCTGTGCTTTTCAAACTTCTGCATGAGAATGTGCTCCTTACAACAACAATGACCAGCGGAAATCTGGCTGGCGATAGTATAGCGCGCATTCCGCCGGATTTCAACCTTTGTGTGCGTGGTTATTCACCCAATCGGCACCGTTCGACACGAAAAATCCCCCGGAGCGATGCTCCGGGGGACCGGTTTTCCTGTTTCTGCTTACAGGAGCTCGGGATACCAGTTGTTGATCGCGTCAACGATCGCGGCAGCCTTGCCTTCCTTGCAGATCTCCAGAATGTCGGATGCGAGGCTGAGGCCCCAGTGGACGAATGCATTTGCGTTCATGTTACTTTACCCCTTTCTTGATGCTCCGCCGCCGTACACACACTTCGGCGCCGGATGGTTGGCGGCAATACCGGTTACAGGTTTATTTTACCGGTTTTGCGTGGGATGTCAAGCGGACAAACGGCGCCATGTGCGCAATTCCCCGACCGCTTTCTTAGCACATTCCTGACAGATTTTCGCTGCTTTTCCCGCCGGGCGGCTTGCACTGCGCGCCGGAATCGGCTATAATGAGCGTTGCGCCGTGGTTCTATTGAACAGGCGCGACCATCGCGAGGGGGGAAAAAGCACATGCAATGCCGCGAATGCCACGCGGAGCTGCCGCAGGGCGCACGCCGCTGCCCGCAGTGCGGACGGCCGGTCCTGCACGAAAAAATCTGGCGGAACAAGCGCCTGCGCGCGCTGCTCATCGGCATCGCCATCGTGCTCGTCGCCGTAGGTGCGGGGTTTGCCGTCGTCGCCTCGCAGGACGCCGCCGTCAACAGCCGCGTCAAGGACGCAATCTGCAGCTTCCAGTTTGACACCGCCGAGACGCTGCGGCGCGACGTCAAGCTCTTTCCCGCCGGGGACAACGACCTGCGCACGGAGATCATCCGCACCGGCCGGCTCTATCAGGCCGGGCAGTACACGCAGACACTCATGTATATTGACGACCTGCACGAAAAATACACCGGCGCCGAGCTGGCGACCTACAGCGGCGTGCTCGACGCCATGGAGGCCAAGAGTCTGCCGCAGATCTACACCGAGGCTGCCAACGCCTACAGCGCGCAGGACTATCAGACCGCGCTGGCCGAATACACCGTGCTCGCCGCGCGCAATTATTCCGACAGCGACAAGCGCCTGTTTCTCACCAACGCGCACCTGTGTGACAGCCTGGGCCAGCTTGCGCTCACATCCGGCATGACCAATGCGCAGGCCGCTCAGAAGCTCATGGAGCTTATCGGCTTTTCCGACACCAATCAGGTCATCATGCGCGACGACAGCTACGCGCAGGCGTTCCTGACCGGCAGCTGGAGCAGCGATGCGGGTGAGCTGACCGTAACGGACGACGGCACCGTGACGTGTTCCCTGCCCGGCCTGAGCGGGAAGGAATGCACCCTGCGCGACGACACCATCTGCGCCGGCGCGGGCGGCGATGCCGTGGCGTTTTACCGCTTTTCCGTGCTCAGCGACCGCATGATGATCGCCGACGCCGTCGGCGACGGCCGTGCTTACACCATGTTCCGGCAATAAACACCGCACATTTTCTGCCCCGCAGCGCCCATGGGCGCTGCGGGGCATTTTTTTTCCGGTTCTGAACAGTTGTCCGGCAGTTGTTACTTGCTATTTACATTTTTTATACGTATAATTAAATTGGTTGTATTTGAACTTGCAGACCAACGACAAATGGGAGGAGAAAGAACATGAAAAAGCGCATCATCAGCCTGCTGCTGTGCCTGGTGCTGATCGTGTCGCTCGTGCCGGCCGCCGCCGCGGCGGACACGGGGGACGCCAGGACCGTCACGGTACGCTACGCTTCCGGTCACGGGGTCGACACCCATGACTACGAGACGGACTTTACCTACAGCGACGATCTGTTTACCAAGAGCGGCTACACGTACCGCAAGGATCTCGCGCTGATGTCCATGGGCCTCGCGTTCGCGGCCTACACGAGCAAGGACTCCGAAAAGACGGACGACTATGCCACCGGCAACCGCAACTTTGTATCCATGGCCGAGCAGTGCGGCTTTGAGAATATCCAGTCGAACAAATGGATGTTCCAGCCCGCCGAGGCCGACTCCATCGGCATCAGCTGTGCCAGCAAGACCATCCGCGACAACGGCGGCAGCTACACGCTCATCGCCGTCGGCGTGCGCGGCAACAACTACCACGCCGAGTGGGGCGGCAACGCCCGGCTCGATGCTGCGGGCGAGCACAAGGGCTTCGCCCTCGGCCGCGATCAGGTGCTCGACTACCTGCGTGCCTACATTGCCGACACCGGCATCTCCGGCCGGCTGAAGATCTGGATCGCGGGCTACAGCCGCGGCGCGGCCGTGTCCAACATGGTCGGCGGCGCGCTCGACAATGGCTACAGTCTCGGCGAGGGCGTCAGCCTCAGCCCGCACGACCTGTACTGCTACTGCTATGAGCCGCCCATGGGCGCGATGAAGGATCAGGTGCAGGGCCGCCTGTATGACAACATCCAGAATCTCGTGAACGAAAACGACCTCGTGACCTACGTCGCGTTCGACAACTGGGACTTCGCCCGCTACGGCGTCGACCGCGTCGTGCCGACCAAGGGCGACGACAACTATCTCGGCTACAAGGTCGCCATGCTCAAGGAATTCGTGAAGATCCCGAACAACGGCGGCATCTACTGGCCCGACCACTTCCAGGCCTGGGGCATCGACCCGAAGGACATCACGAGCGGCGATCTCGGCAAGATCTTCAAGGTCAACATGACGCAGAAAGACTTCTACGTTGACCTCTGCGAGGCGATCACGACGTGCCTCGTGTCCTCGCGCGAAGACTACGCGGAGAATATGCAGGACTTCCTCGTCGCCATGCTGGCGGATATCTTCGGCGCAGCCGATAAGAACACCTCCGGCGTGGCCGAGGCCTTCGCCAAAAAGGTACAGGACAACTGGCAGAAACTCTTCTACTCGCTGACCATCCCCGGCATGATCAAAAACGGCACGGCCGCCAAGCTCCTGACCGGGTATCTGGTTGAGGCGCTGCAGGAAAACGGCGTTCTGACCTACGATCTCGCGGGCATCAAGGCCGCGATGGGCATGCTCGCGCCGCGGCTGTCGAAGATGGCGTGCAAATACCCCGGCACGACCATGACGCTGCTGGCGAACCTGCTCGTGATCGGGCTGGCCCACTGCGGCGAGCCGGGCCTCGCCTGGCTGCGCAGCCTGCCGGACGACTACATGACCAAGAAGCAGACCGTGAGCTATGCGGGCCTGTTTGACGACGTGGGCGCGGACGCCTGGTATGCATCCAGCGTGGACTACGTCAAGTATGGCCGGCTCATGTACGGCACCGGCAATAACCTGTTCCAGCCCGACGCACAGATGACCCGCGCCATGTTCGCGCAGGTGCTCTATGCACTCGAGGGCAGCCCGTCCGTGCGCGGTCTGAGTTGCCCGTTTACCGACGCGGGCAGCAGCTGGTACACCGACGCCGTCATCTGGGCGTACCACGCGGGCGTGGTCGCGGGCGTATCCGCGACGCAGTTTGCGCCGAACGAAGCGCTGACCCGCGAGCAGATGGTGACCATGCTCTACGGCTACGCCGGCCGCGATGAGCAGCTCTCCGGCTCCGACGGCGCACTTGCAAGCTATCAGGACCAGGCGAGCGTGTCCGGCTGGGCGCGTGAGGCCATGGCCTGGGCCGTGAGCACCGGCGTGATCACCGGCACGTCCACCACCACCCTCGCGCCGCAGAAGATCGGCACACGCGCCGAAGTCGCGACCGTGCTGATGCAGTTTTGCGAGCAGTGATATCAGCGCAGCGCCCGGACTTTCTGAGAAGTCCGGGCGCTTTTTCATGCGTGCAAAGCCCGCCCCCGGCGAATGCCGGGGGCGGGCTGTTTTTGTATGCGGTTTACTGGTCGGCGGCTGCGGCTTTCGCGCTGCGGCAGTTGGCGCGCAGCACCGGCATGAGTGCCGTGAGCGCGATGTCCAGCTTGCGGGAATAGTCCCCTTCCATGCCGTTGTTGATCCAGTCGATGAGCATGCCGAACATCATGTCCGTGTACATGCGGATGATCGCCTCAAGGTCCTCGGGCATGATGTCCATGTTCTGCGCATAGCGCGTGATGACCTGACGGGCATAGTAATCGCTCGTCTCCCACGTGAAGCGCTCAAGCTCTTCCTTGCCGTAGCCGTGGTAGATGTTCAGGATGGCCTGCCGGTCGTTCGAGAGGTTCGCCGCCAGCGTCAGAAAACCCTCACGCACGGTCTCGAAGTTGCCGTTCGTGTCCAGAAAGTGCTGCACGCGCAGCTCAAACACATACTGCGTGAGCACATAAATATCCGTGAAATAATAGTAGAATGTCTTGCGGCTGCAGCCCACGGCGTCCGTGATCATCTTGACCGTGATGCGGTCGATCGTATAGTCGTTGAGCAGGCGCATATACGCATCCGCGAGCGCCGTGCGCGTCCGGTTCTGCTTCATAAAGTGTGCCTCCGTTCCTGCGGCCGGATAAATGCCGGCGCTGTTTTTCCTAGCCCTATAGTAACCCACCTGTCACCATAATTCATTGGCCATTATCACGTTTGTGTAACGTTTTTGCACACTTGGCGAAACGATTCTACCCGTTTGTCCGGATTTTTTCAGGAATCCAGCTCGCCCTGCAGCTGGCAGGTGCGCATAATGATGGCGGCGAGCTGTGCGCGGCTGGCGCCGTCGTTCGGGCTCAGCTCCCAGCTGCTCGTGCCGTAGAGCAGGCCCATGGAGACGGCCCACGTCGTGGCAGAAAACGCCCAGTCGGGCACGGTGTTCCAGTCCTCGTAGCCGCCGATGGGCCGCGGGCGGACGCCCTTTTCCGGGCCGAAGACGCGGTAGAGCATCGTGACGAGCTGCGCGCGCGTGAGGCGGGCATCGGGCGCAAAGTGCGTGTCATCCACGCCAACGGAGACCTCGTTGGCATAGGCCCAGCGCACGGCGTCGGCGTACCAGGCATCGGGTGCGACATCTTCAAATGAGAGCTCCGGCAGCCCGGACACATCCGGCTCGCCGGCCATGCGGTAGAGCATCGACACGAGCATGGCGCGCGTCGTCTCCCCCGCCGGGTCGAACAGATCGTTGCCGATACCGCTCATGAGACCGAAGAGCACACAATAATCAATGCCCGCGTGCGACCAGTCATCCGCTGCCGGCATGTCGTCAAACACGCCGCCGGCACAGTACTTGTCGCCGATGCAGGGATCCGGGATCTTGGCCGTCTCCGTCTTGCCGCAGATGGAGCAGGTGCGCTCCATGTTCACGACACCGTCGTCCGTCTCGATGGCCGTCCAGGCGCTCCAGTGGTGGACGGGATAATAATACTGCACCGCCTCCGTGACGCGCTCGCTGCCCTTGAAGTAATGCACGGTGCTGCCGTTGGTGAGCGTCATGGTATAGATCGTCTTGACCGCCGGGTCGAGCACACGGTACTCCGTGGCCGAGACCTGACCGATGATCATGACATAGTGGCCGTTGGCCGAGTAGCCGTTGAGGTGGATGATCGGCGGGCTGTAGCTGCCCTCGCCGCCGACGTAGCGCGCGATGGCCTCGGCGAGCGAGGTCTTGCTGTACGTCGCGCCGCTGAAGGCAACATCCTCCGGCGTCGTGGCAAAGGGCGTGCCGTAGTGGCCGCCGCTGCGCCAGTAATCGCCGAGTGCGCCGGGCGTGGCGTCGATGCCGAGGTACGACAGCGCCATGGAGATGCACGCCGTGAAGCACTCGTGGTTGGCATAGCCCACATAGCTGCCCCAGTACTCGGGGCAGAACAGATCGGTATAGGCCGGCACCTGGCAGATATAGCGGACCGTGCCCGTCTTCACGCCGGAATTCTGCGTATACTCCACGCCCGCATACGGCGCGGCATCCACCCGGCTGGCCGCCGCGGCGCCCATCGTCAGACAGGGCAGCAGCCCCGCCAGCAGGCACAGCGTCAGCGCCAGGCTGAGGATTCGTTTCTTCATAGATGACTCCTTTGGTTCCGGATTTTTGCTGGGTGTTGACATAACGTACACACACATTTGCATATCTTACACCTTCTGTTACGAAATTGCAACCTTTTTTGCTTCCTCTTCCAGCATTTGTGGGGCACGGCAGCCGGACGGGGCCGGTTTTGGCGCGAAAAGTGGGGATGCAGAGATCTCGACAGGATTCGCAAAAATCGTTATGTAAACCGATACAAGCAAAATATGGTCGTGCGCACGCGGACGTGCGCGGACGGTGCGGAACATTTCCTGTGACGTACATAATATTTCTATTGACAGATATGCAAATGCATAATAAAATGGAAATAGAAGGGGCCGCTTCCGACGCCGCGCGGCCGCAGGCGGCCGATTTCCCATGCGAAGCCGGGCGAATGCGCCGCTTCGATGGCCAAATCTGCTCTTTCGGCGGCAAAAATGCTGATGAATCAGCGCAGACGCGGTGTTATGTAAACTGCAAGGAGGTGAGGGACCGTCGAGATGGAACGGCAAATTTCTTTTGCGTCCGGCTGCGGCCCGGGGCATGGCATGGATTGAACTGCACCAGGCGCTGCCGCAGCACCGCAAACTGCTGGCGCTGCGCGACGCGCTGCGGCTGCGCACGCCGGCAGCGCTCGGGCACATGTGCCTGCTGTGGCTGTGGGCGCTGGACAACGCGCCGGACGGCGACCTGTCCGCCCTGCCGCCGCGGCAGCTGGCGGAGATCTGCCAGTTCAACGCGCGCCGGGCGGTCGAGCTGGCGGCGGCGCTGCGCACGTCCGGGTTCGTGGACGCAGACGGGCGGCTGCACGACTGGGGCGACTACACCGGCCGCCTGATCGACCAGCGGGCGGCAAACCGCGAGCGGCAGCGGCGACGGCGCGCACGGCTGAGGGCGGCCATGGAAGAAAGCAAGGAGGATGGTACATGAAAAAGCAGACAAACACCGACCTGCGCCGCGCACTGCGCGAGCAGCGCGCGGCATATGAGGAGCTGCTGGGCCTGTCGGGCGCGATCCTGGCTGCGCTGTGCGTGCGCTGCGGCGACGGCGCGACGCTGCGGCTGCCGAAGCAGGCCGTGCACGACGCGCTGGAGACCTACGAATTCGCGGCGGCGGCCGACGGCGAGGACTACGTGCTCTCGTACCGGGAGCGCGCGACATGATCGACCTCGAGGACGAGAAGGAGCGCATCCTCGAGCAGCTGGCGGCCATGGTGGCCGACGCATCCGTGAAGCCGGAGCTGCGGCTCAAGGCGGCGGGCATGGTGCTCGGCCACGAACGAGGCAAAGCAGCCTCTGCAAAGGACGAAGGCGAGACAGAGCCGGAGGTGCTGCGCTTTGAGGGTGCGCTCGAGCAGTGGAGCCGGTAGTGAGGAGGCGCGATGGCACGCAAAAACGAACCCTATATTTATCAGGTACTGCGGCGCGAGACGCCGAACCCGCGGCAGCAGGCGTTCTTCCGTGCGAAGGCGGCCAACGTCGCCTACGGCGGGGCGCGCGGCGGCGGCAAGAGCTGGGCCATGCGGCGCAAGCTCGTGCTGCTGGCGATGCGCTACCCGGGGCTGAAGCTATTGCTGCTGCGCCGGACACTGCCGGAGCTGCGCGCCAACCACATCCTGCCACTGCAGCGGGAGCTCGCGGGCTACGCCGCATGGAGCGGCGCGGAGCGCGCGTTCCGCTTCCCGAACGGGTCACGGCTCGTGATGGGCTACTGCGACAACGACAGCGACTGCGCCCAGTATCAGGGGCAGGAGTATGAGGTGATCGGCTTCGAGGAGGCAACGAACTTCGAGCCCGACTGGCTGACGTTCATCGCGACCTGCCTGCGCACGACGCGCACGGATTTCGTACCGCGCATTTACTACACCTGCAACCCCGGCGGGCCGGGCCACGCCTACATCAAGCGCCTGTTCATCGACCGCGCGTTCCGCGACGGCGAGGACCCGGCGGACTACGTGTTCATCCCGGCGAAGGTCTACGACAACCAGGTGCTCATGCAGCGCGACCCCGGCTATCTCAAGCGGCTGGAGGCACTGCCGCCGGCGCGGCGGCGCGCGCACCTCGAGGGCGACTGGAACGTGTATGAGGGACAGGTGTTCGCCGAATGGCGCGACGACCCCGCGCACTACGCCGATGGGAAGTGGACGCACGTGATCGAGCCGTTCGACATCCCGGACACATGGCGGGTGTACCGCAGCTTCGACTTCGGTTACGCCAAGCCCTTCTCCGTGGGCTGGTGGGCGGTGGACTTCGACGGGCGGCTGTACCGCATCCTTGAGCTCTACGGCTGCGTGCCCGGCGAGCCGGACACCGGCGTGCGCTGGACGCCGGAGCAGATCTTCGAGCAGATCCGCACCACGGAGGCCACGCACCCCTATCTGCGCGGCCGGGACATCCGCGGCGTGGCCGACCCCGCGATCTGGGACGCGTCGCGCGGCGACAGCATCGCCGACATCGCCGACCGGTACGGCGTGTATTTCGAGCCCGGCGACCACAAGCGCCTGCCCGGCTGGATGCAGGTGCACTACCGGCTGGCGTTCGATCAGGCAGGGCTGCCGATGCTGTACGTGTTCCGCAACTGCCGGGATACGCGGCGCACACTGCCGCTGCTGCGCTACGACGCACACGCGCCCGAGGACGTGGACACGCGGCAGGAGGACCACATCGCCGACGAGATCCGGTATCTGTGCCAGTCCGACCCCATCGCGCCGCGGCCCGTGGTGCAGCGGACGCCAAAAGTGTTCGACCCGCTTAGCCGTGATTAATTATGTAAATAGGAAAAGACTGCGACGGCAGTCTCTTTTTCTCGCAAAACGCAAAAAGTTATGTAAACCATTTTGCCGGAAACGGCAGCAAAGGAGAGCCTATGACAAACGAGAAAACGAACCCCATGCCTTACCGCGCGGCGGATGCGGCGGCGATGTTTGCGGCGGCCGGTACGGCAGAGCCGCTCGGGCCGGACATGGCCGTGCCCGTGATCACGCCGGACGACGTGGCGCGCGGCACGGAGCTGCTGCGCCGCTACAAGGACGGTAAGCGCGCGCTCGAGGCGCGCATCATCGCCGATGAGCAGTGGTACCGTCTGCGGCACTGGCAGTACCTGCGTGACCGCAGGCGCGAGCAGGGGGCCGACGTGGTGGAGCCGACGAGCGCGTGGCTGTTCAATGCCATCGTCTCGAAGCACGCCGACGCGATGGACAGCTTCCCGGAGGCGGTGATCCTGCCGCGCAGCGAACAGGATGAGCCGGACGCGAAGGCGCTGTCGGCCATCGTGCCGGCCGTGCTGGAAAAGACGCACTTTGAGCAGGTATGGTCCGATGCGTGGTGGTACAAGCTCAAGCACGGGTGCGCGGCCTACGGCGTGTTCTGGGACAGTGCCGGGAGCAACGGCCTCGGCGACGTGGCCGTGCGCCAGCTCGACCTGCTGAACCTGTTCTGGGAGCCGGGCATCACCGACATTCAGGCCAGCCGCAACCTCTTCGTGTGCGCGCTCATGGACAACGACGACATTTCCGCCGCCTGGCCCGACGCGCGGCCCGGCAGCTGCGGCGTGGAGCTGGCGCAGTATCTGTACGACGACGCGGTGGATACCTCCAACAAGAGCATCGTCGTGGACTGGTACTACAAAAAGCCGCTGCCCGGCGGCGGCACGGCGCTGCACCTGATCAAATTCACGGGGCGCGACCTGCTCTATGCGAGCGAGAACGACCCCGCCATGGCCGGCGGCTTCTACCCGCACGGGCAGTACCCGGTCGTGTTCGACGTGCTCTACCCCGAGGCGGGTACGCCGTGCGGCTTCGGCATGATCGCCGTGAGTAAGGACCCGCAGCAGTACATCGACCGCCTGAGCGGCAACCTGCTGGAGATGAGCATGAAGGCCTCCACCCCGCGCTTCTGGGTCAAGAAGGGCTGCGGCGTGAACGCGCAGGAATTTCTCGACTGGTCGAAGCCGCTCGTCGAGGTCGAGGGCAGCATCGACGACGAGCGCCTGCGCCAGATCAGTCTCTACAACCTCGACGGCCAGTGGGTGAACATGCTGCAGCTGAAGATCGACGAGCTCAAGGAGACGAGCAACAGCCGCGACGTGACGCAGGGCAGCGTGTCCGGCGGCGTGACGGCGGCGAGCGCCATCGCGGCGCTGCAGGAGGCCGGCAGCAAGTCCAGCCGCGACACGCTGCGCGCGAGCTACCGCGCGTTCGAGCGCGTGGTCGAGCTCGTGATCGAGCTCATCCGCGCGTACTACACCGAGACGCGGCCGTTTCGCGTGGCAGCGCCGGGCGCGCAGGGCTATGCGTTCTGCACGTACTCCAACGCCGGACTGCGCTCACGGACCGTCGGCATGGACGCGGACGGCATGGCACTGCAGCGCGCGCCGGCGTTCGACGTATCCGTGCACGCGCAGAAGGAGAGCCCGTATGCGACCGCGTCGCAAAATGAGCTGGCGCGGCAGCTGTATCAGCTGGGGGTCTTTAACCCCGCGTTCGCGCAGCAGGCGGTGCCGATGCTGGAGATGATGCAGTTTCCGGGGCGCGACAAGGTGCTCGAGGCCGTGCGCAGCAGCATCGTGCCGCCGCAGCCGGAGACACCGGACGCGGGCACGAATACGGGCGCCGACCCGCTGCTGAAAGCGCAGGCGGAGAAAAACCGCGTCATCACAGAAAGCGCCCGCTGAGGGCAGAAGGGAGCACAGAATATGAGCGAAACCAATCTTTCCGCCGCGCCGGAGCAGAGCGCTCCTGCCGCCGCACCGGAAGCGGCCGCGCCGCACGAGGCCACTGAGGAAACCGTGACCGTCGGCGCGCTGCGCGGGGCCATCGAGCGCCGGAATGCGCAGCGGGCGCGCCGCGCGGCCGAAGAAGCCGCCGCGCGCTGGTCGCGCGAGGCGGACGAGCTGACGGCGCAGTACCCGGACTTTGATCTTGGTGCGGCGCTGAAGGATGCACAGTTTTGCGCGCTGCTGCGCGCAGGCGTGGACGTGCGCACGGCGTGGTTTGCGCTGCACGCGCAGGCGCTGCTGGAAGCAGCGTGCGTGCGCGCGGGCCGCAGCGCCGAGCAGCGCGTGGCCGAGCACATCCGCGCCCGCGGCCTGCGCCCGGCCGAAAACGGCCTGGGTGGCGGCGGGGCCGGCATCGTAGTGCGGCCGGACGTGTCGCGCATGAGCCGCGCCGACCGCGCAGCGCTCGCTGCGCGCGCAGAGCGCGGCGAGCGCGTGAAGCTGAGCCTGTGACCCGCTTCGCGTACATCCGCCGGGACGGGCGGTGCGTGCTGCGCGCGGACGGCCACGCGGACTTCTGCCCGGGCAGAGACATCGTGTGTGCCGGGGCGTCGGCGCTCGTGTGCGCGCTGGCGGGCGCGCTCGATGCGCTGGGCGCGCAGGGCGTGCAGCGGACGCTCTGCGCCGGACACGCAGCCATCGCAGCGGACGACCGGGCCGATGTGCGCGCGGCGTTTACCGTGGCCGTGACGGGCCTGCGGCAGCTCGCCGCGGCCTACCCCGGCCACGTTGCGGAGGACACCGGCCGCGTCCCCGCGCAGGAGACCGAAACCCACGGCAGCGCAGCGGCCGGGCGCTGCCCCGGCGCTGTCCCCGGAAGCGGACAGCAGAGAAAAAAGGAGACATGAGTATGGAAAACATCCGCATGGACCTGCGCCTGTTTGACGCAAACACGCAGGTGACCACCCAGCAGAGCCTGACCGAGGAGATGAAGACGTTCTACTCGGACTACCTCATCGACGCGGCCGAGCCCGAGCTCGTGCACGACCAGTTCGCGCAGAAGCACCCCATCCCCGCAAACGGCGGCAAGACGATCCAGTTCCGTCGCTTTGCCCCGCTCGGTAAGGCGCTGACCGCCCTGACCGAGGGCGTGACCCCCGACGGCCAGAGCCTGAGCATGACCACCGTTGAGGCAGCCGTGCGCCAGTACGGCGGCTACATCCAGATGAGCGACCTGCTGCTGCTGACCGCCATCGACAACAATCTCACCATGGCCACGAAGCTGCTCGGCGCGCAGGCCGGCCGCACGCTCGACACCATCACCCGCGAGGTACTCGTCGGCGGCGACAACGTGCAGTACGCCGACGAGTCCGTGTCCGCGCGCTACCTGCTGCAGGGCGGCAACGCCAGCGCGGCCGACAACAACTACCTGACCGTCGACTGCATCCGCCGCGCCGTGCGCGCGCTCAAAAACGCCAACTGCCGCCGCATCGACGGCGCGTTCCCGGTCATCATCCACCCCGACGTGGCCTATGACCTCATGAACGACCCGAAGTGGCTGGCGCCGCACCAGTACGTCGACACCGAGCACATGTACGAGGGCGAGATCGGCAAGATCGAGGGCTGCCGCTTCGTCGAGAGCACGGAGGCGAAGATCTTCCACGCAGAGGATCTTGCCAGCGACAGCCGCACCCTGCTCACGAACGGCGCAGTGAGCGGCAAGACCACCTTCTCGTTCGACGGCGGCACGGTCAAGTCCGGCGCGCTCGTCGGCCGTCAGGTGCTCATCGGCAACGCATGCGTGACCGTCACGGCCAACACCGCGAACTCCATGACCGTGGACGCCGCCGTCACGGCTGAGGACAACGCCATCATCTACCCCGGTGAGGCCGGCGCGCAGGGCCGCGACGTGTACGCCACGCTCGTGCTCGGCGCCGACGGCTACGGCACGACCGAGATCACCGGCGGCGGCCTCGAACACATCGTCAAGCAGCTCGGCTCCGCCGGTACGGGCGACCCGCTCAACCAGCGCGCGAGCGTCGGCTGGAAGGCCACGAAGGTCGCCGTGCGTCTCGACGACAGCGCCATCCGCCGCATCGAGACCTGCAGCACCTACACCGAGTAAGAAATCCACCCCGTGCCTCCCGCCCACGCGGCGGGAGGCACCCATGCACACAAGGAGGAATATACTATGGCAACCAGAAAAAAACCGACCGCGCCGCCGCTGAGGCCTGGCTGAGCGAACCCGTGACCGTGCGTCTGTTCCGCGACAACGGCAGCTATAAGGAGGACAAGGTCGTGACCGTCAACGGCGAGACCGTGCGCATCCCGCGCGGCGAGGACGTGACCATTCCGCGCCGCTTCGCGCTCGTGCTTGCCCAGGGTGAAGCGCAGGATGCGCGCACCGGCGCACTCATCGAGCGCGAGACCGCCCGCTTTGCCGCCGAGAGCGGCGCGCTGGGGCTCTGACCATGGCGACGCTTCAGCAGGCGCTCACGCGCATCGACGCCATCTGCCCGAACGCGTGGGACGAGACGGCAAAGCTCCTGTGGCTCAACGAGTGCGAGAGCATGATCCAGACGCGCATCCTCGGCACGGCGCCCGAACAGTGCATCACCTACGACGCGGACACCGACCGCAGCACCAAGCTGCTCGTGCCCGCACCGTTTGACCGGCTGTACGTGTACTACGTCATCGCCATGTGCGACTATGCCGCGCATGAGACGGCGCACTACACCGACAGCATGATGCTCTTTAACGCCGCGCTCGACGAATACGCCAAGTGGTACCAGCGCACGAACGGTGCCACAGCCTCAACGCCGGGGCTGGCCAAAGAGATCGCCGCCAACACCAAGGCACGGCACACGCACAAAAATCTTGCGGTGCTTGACGGCATCACGGCGGGAAAAATGGCAGCCTGGAACGCGAAGGCGGACAAAGCGGCCGCAACGCAGAAATCCGACGGCCTGATGTCGGCGGCGGATAAGCGCAAGCTCGACACCGTTGAGGCGCACGCCAAGGATGTGGACGTGGACGACACGCTGTCGCCGGTGTCCACGGCAGCGATCATGAACAAGACCGTGACGGCGGCGCTGAACGCGAAAGCCGGTACGGCAGTGGCGACCACGTCCGCCAACGGCCTGATGTCGAGCGCGGATAAGGTCAAACTGGACGGCGTGGAGGACGGCGCGACCAAGACCATCGTCGACGACGCCATGTCTGACACATCTACCAACCCTGTGCAGAACAAGGTGGTCATGGAGTATATTGACAGCCGCGGCACTCTGCCCCCGGTCAGTGTCAAAAACGATACGATGCTGATTCAGGTCGTGGACGGAGCCTATGCGCTGCGTACCAAAGAATCCATCTTCCCTGTCGATGACGCGCTGGACACCGAGTCCAAAAACGCCGTGGAGAATGGCGTTATTGCGCGCAGTCTTGAGATACTTCAAGGGCATACGCAGCTAGCTAATGGCACACGCGATGGCATAATGTCAGCGTCGGACTACACCAAACTGCGCAACATCGAGTCTGGCGCAACGAAGACCATCGTGGACGCAACGCTTGACGCGACCAGTACAAATCCCGTGCAGAACAAAGCGGTCAAGGCAGCGCTGGACGGCAAAGCCGGAACGGCAGTAGCTACCACGTCCGCCAATGGCCTGATGTCTGCTGCGGATAAGACCAAGCTCGACGGCGTGGAGGCGGGTGCAAACAAGACCACCGTGGATGCCGCGCTGGATGCAGCATCGGAAAACCCCGTGCAGAACAAGGCCGTCAAGGCGGCGCTGGACGGAAAACTCGACAAGACAGGCGGCACGCTGACCGGCAACCTGCGTGTCACGGGCGCGCTGTTTTCGGGAGACGGACTGTCATTCGGTACTGGCGAAAATATCCACTTTACGAAAGCGGCGGACGACGCGGGAAAGCTTGCGCATGGCACGGCTGGCGTCGACGATACGGTTCCGCTTGCCCGCCTGAAAGTGGCTGCCCCGACCGAGGACGATGATGCAGCGACTAAGGCGTATGTAGATGGCAGGGCTGCGGGGACTGGCGCGGTGCGATACGACGCGGCGCAGACACTCACCGGCGCGCAGAAACTTCAAGCACGTAAGAATGTCGATGCGGCTGGTGTTAATATGCCGCAGTTTCAGGGCTTTTTGACACTATCCCCTGCGAACGGAACACTTGGAACCGGCGTTGGCCTGTCCCCGACCAGAGATGGCAATAATTTTGCACTTGATATTTCTGACGTGAATGAGGGCACACCCACAAAGCTGACCGGCGTGAAAACGCCGACCGACGCGGACACCAATGCGGCCGCGACCGTGGAATACGTGAAGGCTGCCGTTCCCACAGCGCTGAAAAATCCCAACGCACTGACGATCAAGATCGGCGGCACGAGCGTGACGTATGACGGCAGCACGGCGCAGACCGTGACGATCGCTGATGGCACGGAGGTGGAATACTGATGAAAAAGCTCTACGAAGAAGCATCCGTTCAGGACATCGCCGTTGCCATCCGCGAAAGGACCGGCGGCGCGGAGACGTACAAGATCGAGCAGATGGGCAACGCGGTGCGCGGCATCGCTGGCAGTCCCATCGTCGATGACAGCTTAGAAAACACTGTCCAATACCGTCAGATGAACCTCTCGGCGGCGGCGTTTATTGCCAATGTGGACTACACTGAAAACGCAGGCGATTACTCCGTTACGAAGGTCACGCCGTATTACTCGGCTACGACGGCCTACAGCAAGGAAGAACCGGATGGGTTGAAGATCAAAGTTCCGGCAAACACCGCACTCACGGTTGCACAGGGCGGTAAGACCAGAAGCGATGCGGTTTCCGGAGCTGGCGTGATCTACAACATGGAGCCGCTGAAAGCCGGTACATTCGCTTTTGGCGGAAAAACCTACAAAATTGTGCCAGAGGGCGGTGTGCGTATGATCTACACGCCCAGCGTGTGGAACGTCCGCGATCTCGGCGGCTGGGCTTGTACCGGTGGCCGCGTGAAATACGGGAAGATATTCAGAGGCGGCAACTTTGGCAGTATTTCCGCCGCCGACAAGGCAACGATTGTAGACTGGCTCGGCGTTGCAACGGATATTGATCTCCGCAACAACAGTGAGACCGGCGGCATTACTGCATCCCCGCTTGGCGGCAGCGTGGAGTATTATCACCAGCCGCTGGATTTCTACGCCAACGCCGTCAGCACCAGCGCAGCCTCAGCGCGGACGGTAGCAGTCCTGAAAAAGGTGATGGCTTGCGTAGCCGCAAACAAGCCATGCTATTTCCACTGCGTGAGTGGGTCAGACCGGACGGGAACAATCGCCTACCTTCTGCTTTCGCTGCTTGGCGTGTCTCAGAGCGACAAGGATAAGGAGTATGAGCTGACAGCGTTTTCGGACGAGGCAGACGGGAAACGGTTCAGGAACAGCAATTACAACGCCACCAACGGCAACGGGTGGTATCCGCTTATCAAATACTTCCGGGACACCTACATCGGGGAAAATGACAATGAGAAGGTGGTTGCGTGGGCGGTCGCCAATGGGATTACATCTGCGGAGATCAACGCTTTTCGCGCGGCCATGATTTCTGGTGACGCTGGAGAAGTCGTTGTGCCGCCGCAGGAGTACACCGTGACCAATACCCTCACGGGCTGCACCAGCAGCAACGCTGCAACAACCGTAACCGGTGGTGATACTTACTATGCGGCCATTACTGCCAGCATCGGTTATGTGCTCAATGGTGCGACCGTCGTGGTTAAGATGGGCGGCACGGATGTAACAGCGCTGTACTACGCAGACGGGGTTATCAACATACCGGATGTCAGCGGGAATATTGAGATTACCATCACGGCGGTGGTGCATGTGCCAACTTATACCAACATACTGCCGCAAGCCGTAGACCCCAGCACTAAGAGCGGCGTATGGGACGGAAAAGGCTATCGCAATGGCGCGTATGCGTCCTCGGCAAAGCCGTTCTATGGCACAGATGCCGCCTGCTGGTGTACCGGCGCTATCGCAGTGCAGCCGTCTGATGTCATCTATGTCAAGGGTGCAACGCTCGAAGGCAATGGCCATGAGCGCTTAGGTGCTTTTTCGGGTGCTACGGGCGGCTGCTATTTCTGCAAGCAGTACACAGCGTTGTCCGGCATGGCCACGGTGACAAAACTAGGAGACAAATATTATAAGATTGTACTGGATCCCAGCTACGCCGACTATGGCAACATTGGCTATATCGTGTTCTCTGCTCAAGGCACGGGCGATGGCGTTGTGGTGACAAAGAACGAGGAAATCTTATAATGAGGCGCAAAAGAGGCTCTTGTTGATTTTACAGGATGCCCTACATCATTGGATTGATGAGATGCAGAGATGAAGGAGGTAACAGCAGATGGACATCATCGAGGCTTTTGCCACGAAAAACAAGTGCTATCAGGCGGCAATCCCGCTGTACCCGCAGGGGCTGATGCTGCACAGCATCGGCACGCCGCAGCCGAGCGCCGCCGTACTGGCGCGGTACTTTGACCAGTACCAGCCGGGCGGACAGTCGGTCTGCGTGCACGCGTTCGTGCAGGCGGACGGCACGGTATACCAGACGCTGCCGTGGGAGATGCGCGGCTGGCATTGCGGCGGCGCGGCCAACGGCACGCACATCGGCGTGGAAATGACGGAGCCAGACGTGAGTATGTCCTATGCCGAGGCGGCCGAGCAGATCACGGGCACGTACCACGCCGCCGTGGAGCTGTTTGCACAGCTTTGCGAAATGTATAGCCTTGACCCGCTGGCCGACGGCGTCATCATCGGCCACGCGGAGGGACACCGGCGCGGCGTGGCCAGCAACCACGCCGACCCTGAGCTGTTGTGGAATACCTATGGCATGGGCCACACGATGGACGGATTCCGAAGGGATGTTTATGCAGAGATGCACAAAAATGATGAGGAGGACGATGAGGACATGATCAGGTACAACACGATCGAAGAAGTCCCAAGCTGGGCGCGGGAGGAGGCGCAGCGGCTCATCGGCCGCGGCGCACTCCAAGGCGGCACGGACGGCAGGCTCGACCTGTCGGAGGATATGCTGCGCACGATGATCGTCTGCCAGCGGATGATTGACGAAGCAAAGGAGACATAAATGGACAGACTCACAACGATCAAGGCGGCTGCTTCTGCGGCCGCCGCGGCGCTGACGGCATTCTGGGGCTGGACAGGCTGGCTGGCGGCCGCCTGGTTTCTGGCCATGGTGCTCGACTATGCCACCGGCAGCGCTGCGGCCCTGCACGCGGGCACGTGGAGCAGCCGCCGCGCCCGCGAGGGGCTGTGGCACAAGGCCGGCAGCGTGGCCGGCGTGCTCGTGGCGGCGCTGCTGGACTTTGCGCTGCGGGCGCTGCTCGGCAGCGTACCGGGGCTGGGCGTGCAGTATGACGTGCTGCTGTGCCCGCTCGTGACGGCGTGGTACCTGCTGACGGAACTCGGCAGCGTGATTGAAAACGCCGGGGCGCTCGGCGCGCCGCTGCCGCGATTTCTCGTGCGGGCCATTGCCGTGCTGCGCGCGGACGTGTCGCAGCGCGGCGGAGGGGACGGTGACGCATGACGGACTTTTCCCCGCTGGACTTTCCGCTGCCAGAGCGCACCGGGCATGAGACCGTGGAGCAGCGGCTCGCAGCGCTCGAGGAGACTGTGCCGCGCCTGCTCGAGGCGCTGCAGTACACGCTGGCAAACCTCGGCGCGGAAAACTTCAACGCCGTGGCGCTTTCGCGGCTCGTCTCGCCGATCCACGCGCGCATCGACGGGGCCGACGGCGACATCGCGCAGCTGAGCCTTGATGCCGACGCCCTGAATGTGCGCCTGACGTCGGCCGAGGGCAATGTCGCCGCGCTTGAACAGACCGTGAGCGACCAGGGTGCGCGCATCGCGCTCGTGGCCGACGCCGACGGCGTGAACGCGGCGTCCATCGTCGCCGCCATCAACAACGGCGGCAGCAGCGTCACGCTCTCGGCCGATAAGATCGACCTCAACGGCATCACGACCGTGGCCGACACGCTGCACATCGGCAGCGAGAACAGCCTCGAGCGCAAATATCTCATCTTTCACAAGAGCGGCGCAGTGATCTCCGCGACGCGCGGCGATGTGCCGGAGCTGAAGCTCTCGGCCGGTAAGATCGACCTGTGCGGCACGCTGTATCACAACGGGCAGCCGCTCGATCTGTAAGGAGGCAAGGCATGCATCTACCCACATTCCCGCGGAGCATGGCCGCCGTCCGGCACGTGCAGACCGCCTTCGGCGGCTACGACCACCGGCCGGCCTGTCCCGAGGGCGGCATTTACGAAATGATCAACGGCTCGGCAGCCGACAGCCCCCTGTTCGCGACGCGGCCGGGCCGCACGCTCAGCTACCCGTCCACCGGGCAGCCGAACGGCCTGTTTGCGGCCGGGGACGGGCTGCTCTGGTGCGCGGGCACGGCGCTGTATCATAACGGCGAGGCCGTGCCGGGCTGCACGCTCACGGACACGGCGAAAGTGTTCGCCGAGCTCGGCGGCACGGTGCTCATCTGGCCGGACAAGATCTGGTTCCGGCCGGCGGACGGCACATTCGGCAGCGCCGAGCCGAGCTGGACCGGCACGGTAACGCTCGGCAGCAGCGACGACACCGGCGACGCCGGGCGCGCGAACGTGCTGCAGGCCGACGGCGCGGGCACGCGCTTTCGCGTGGGCGATGCCGTGACGCTCAGCGGCTTCGGCGACGCACGCAATAACGGCACGTACATCCTGCGCGGCATCGACGGCGCAAAGCTGATCTTCGACCCGGACACGTTCGTGCGCGCGGGCACGGTCAGCGGCGTGACGATCACGCGGCGGCTGCCCGACGCGCAGCACGCGTGCAGCTACGGCAACCGGCTCTGGGCGTGCGCGCACGACACCGTGTGGTGCACGAAGCTGGGCGACCCGCTGAGCTGGTTCTGGTACGAGGCGGACGAAAACGGCGCCGTCGCCACGGCGGCGTGGAGCGTGGACGTCGGCGCGCCGGGCGATTTTTCCGGCTGCGCAGCGACGGGCAGCGGTGTGGTGTTCCTCAAGCCGGAGGGGCTCTGGCGGCTGTACGGCACGCGGCCGGACAACTTCCAGCTCGTGGCCTCGGCCGCGCTCGGTGCAGAGCAGGGCTCCGGCCGCACGCTCGTGACGGCGGCGGAGACGCTCTACTATCTCTCCCCCGCCGGGCCGGCGCGCACGGCGGGCGGACGGCCGACGCGCATCGGCGACACGCTCGGGCGCACGCTCTCGGACGGAGCGGCGGGCACGGACGGCACACGCTGGTATCTCTCGGCGCGCGACGAGAAAAACGCCTGGCACCTGTTCGCATACGACACGCGCAGCGGCCTGTGGAGCCGCGAGGACGATTTTCACGCGCGCGCCTTTGCCCGGCGCGGCGGCGCGCTCTACGCGCAGGACGCGCGGGGCGTCTGGCGCTTCGGAACCGGCAGCACGGCACAGATGCAGAGTCTGCTCGAGACGGGCGACTTCATCAGCGGCAGCCCGGACTGCAAGCGCCTGCTGCGCGTACAGCTGCGGCTGGAGGCGGAAGCGGGCACAAGCATCACGGCAGCGGTGCAGTATGATTCCGACGGACAGTGGCACACGCTCGCGGCCGTGACGGCGGGCGCGAAGCGCTCCGTCAACCTGCCGGTGCTGCCGCGCCGGTGCGACCACTTTCGCCTGCGGCTGACGGGCACGGGGGCGTGGCGGCTGCTGTCGCTCACGCGCACGGAGACCGCCGCCGGACCGCAGCACTGAGGAAAGGAGAACCTATGGCGACAAAATACAAATACGACAAGGACACCGACTACGCCGCGCTCATGGAGCGGGCGGCCCAGCGCGGCGACAACGCGGCCGCCGCCATCTACGAGCAGCAGCGCAACGCGAAGATCCGCGGCGAGGGCATGGCCGATCAGGAGCAGACGAACGACTACCTGCAGTACCTGCCGGTGGAGGACGTGCCGGACTATGACGGCACGCACCGCCGCGAGGCAGAGACGCTGCTGTCTGAGCGCGGCACGACCGGGCAGCGGGACCGCATCGACCGGATGCTCGACACGCTGCTCGGTGAGGAATTTGACTACGACCCGGCGTCGGACAAACTCTACGCCGCCTACCGGCAGCAGTACGAACGGCAGGCCGATCTCGCGGCGGCCAACGCCCTCGGCACGGCGGCCGCGCTGACGGGCGGGCAGGCCTCGACGGCGGCCGTTGCGGCCTCTCAGCAGGCGGGCGGGTACTACCGCGCGATGCTTGCGGGCAAGCTGCCGGAGCTGGCACAGCTCGCCTACGAGCGCTACAGCGGCGAGCGCAGGACGCGCCTGAGTGCCATCGACAGCCTGCTCGACGCGGCCGACAGCCGCGATAGTGTGACGAAGGCGCAGATCGCCGCGCTGCTCGACATGGACGACGCGGACTACACCCGCGCGGACAGCAAGGTGCAGCAGCAGGCCAAGGCCCTCGCCGACGCCAGGGCCGCCGCCGACAAGAAGGCCAAGGACGAAAAGGACACGGCCGAGAAGGCCGCGGCTGCGCAGGAGAAGGCGGAAAAGGCCGCGCGCAGCGAGGCGCGGCGGCAGATCACGCTCATCCTGCGCAACGGCGGCACCGTGCCCGACGATCTCTGGCAACAGAGCGGCTATGGCGCCGTGACGATCGCAGCAATGCTGCGCGGTCGCAAGGGATAAGCGTTATGTAAACTCTAGCGCCGGTTCAGTTCTAAGAATTCTGCGATACGCCGTCTGGCATAAAGTTATGTAAACTGTACGAAAGAAAGGAATCCCCGGAAGCAAACTGCTTCCGGGGATTTGTGCGTGATGGGGTCTGCGCTCAGGCCATGGCCTGCTCAAAGCGCATGAGGATGGCTGCGACCTGTGCGCGCGTGGCGCTGCCCTGCGGGGTGAGGTAGGCAACACTGCCGCTGCCGGTGCCGGAGATGAGGCCGTTGCCGACGGCCCAGGCCATCTCCGTACGCGCCCAGGACGAGACGCTGGCCGCATCCGGGAAGCCGGCGAGCGAGCCGGTCGCCGTGAGGCTGCCGGGCGCGAACTGTTTCGTGTAGTTATAAAGGATGACGGCGAGCTGCTCGCGCGTGATCTCCCCTTCCGGGTCAAAGGTCGTGGCGCTCGTGCCGGAGACGACGCCCATGAGCTTCGCCCACCAGATGGCGTCGGTATACCACTGGCCGCGCGGCACGTCATCAAACGGGGCGCGGAGCTTCGAAAGTTCATAGCCTTTGACGGTCGTGGGCTCGCCCTGCACGCGGTAGAGGATGCTCACGAGCTGGGCACGCGTGCACACGCCGTTCGGCGAGACGGTGCTGGCCGAGGTGCCTGCAATATAGCCATGATAGATACAATAATCCAGGCCCTCATGCGCCCAATCGGTGGGCACGGGCATGTCGCGGAAGGCGTAGCCCGGGCAGGTCGGACCGCCGGGGCAGACATCCGGCACGCCGGTGGCGGGGATGGACTCCGTTTTGGTCTCGCCGCAGATGGTGCAGGTGAAGGTCTTGACGCCGGGCTCCGTCGCGGTTGGCTTTTGCGTCACGACGCCGGCATCCCACGTGTGGGTATGCAGCTTCGGGATGTCCTCGCCCTCGCGCGTGTTGCAGCGGGCGCAGAGGTGATAGCGGTAGCCGACGGTCGTATACGTCGGTTCGATGGTCGTGACCCACTCGCCCCAGTCGTGGCCGAGGGCGGGGATGGTGTCGTTATAATCCTTGCCGCACACCGGGCAGGTGCCCTTGTAGCGGCCGGACTCGGTGCAGGTCGGCTCGGTGCTGGAGGCGGACTTATAACTGTAGTCATGGCCCTTGGCGGGGATGACCTCATCGATCTTCACGCCGCAGCGCGCGCAGGTGCCGACGGCGCGGCCGGGCTGCGTGCACGTGGCGTCCGGGACGAGGTCGCAGCGGCTCAGGTCATGGCCGAGCGCGGCGATCTTCTCGGTGCGGGTCGCGCCGCAGGCCGAGCATTTATAAAACGCCGTGCCCTGCTCGGTGCAGGTGGGCGGGTTCGTCTGCGTCTTGACCCAGGTGTGGTCGGTGGCGGAAACGAACGTGTCGTCCACGGGGGCATAGGTGCAGCCCTTCACCGTGCAGACATGGTGCGTATAGCCCTGCTCCGTGCAGGTGGGGGCGATGACCGTGTCGGCGAACTGGGCGATGTGGTCGCCGTGCCAGAGACCGGTCTGGTAGCCCTGCCACGTGCCGTCGTCCTTCAGCTCGGCGGCCCAGGTATGGCTGCCCTGCGGGTAATAGACCACACAGTCATCCGGGAAGGAGCGGTTGGAATCCGCCGCGCCGTAGATGCTCTTTGCGGGGTCGTTTTTGAAGACGGCGCGCTTGAGCTTCGTGATCTTCGCGATCATATTGAAGGCCGTGCTGATGTCACCGGCCTGATCGGCGTTCTGGTCAGTATCGTCCGGACGGAGAATGCCGTTGAGCACGCCCTCGACGAGGATCTTCATGGCATTATCCAGGCTCGTGAAGGCACGGTCCTGGATCGTGTCGATCCTGTCTCCGAAGTAGGCTTCCTCGAGCATTTCGCAGCCGGCAAAGGCGCACTTGTCGATCTGCGCGACGCGGTTGGAGAGGTCGACGGTCTTCATATGGTTGTCGCCGAAGAACGCGGCCACGCCGATGGTGAGGGGCTTGTCACCGGGGCTGAAGGTGAGGTTGTTCATATAATAATCGCACATGAACGCGTAGTCACCGATGCTCGTGACGTTGGCCGGAATGTTGAGGTTCTTGTGGTGGTTGACGAACGCGAACGCGCCCGTGCCGATCGTCTGCAGGCTCGACGGCAGGCCGAGCGTCGTGTCCTCCTGACCGAGGATGCGGTCCCAGGCAAAGGCCCACGGGCCGATGTACGTCAGGCCGTTCGGCAGGCGCAGCTCGGCGAGCATGGTGCAGCTGTAGAACGCGTGATCCTCGATGCGGCGCAGGCGGCTGCAGGCACCCGCGCGCACGAAGGTGAGCGTGTCGCAGCCGTAGAAGGCGTACTTATCGATGAGCTCAAGATCGCGCGGCATGTTGATGGCCGAGAGGTACTCGTCCGCATAAAACGCATGATCGCCGATGGTGGTAATGTCGTCATTGAGGAACATGCACGTCAGGTACTGGCAGTCCTTGAAGGCGCAGTTGCCGACGTTCGTCACACCGGTGTAGTGCTCCGTGCGGCCGTTCCACTCCTCATCCGTCGCACCGGCGATGTAGGCCAGCACGAGATAGTCCTCGCCGAGGTTTTCCACGACGGTCGTGCCGAGCTTCTGCCCCTTGTCGTTATACTCCGTGACCTCCACGTTGCCCATCCACGGGGCTTTCTGACCCTTGACCGCGTAGTCCGCCATCGGGCCGTCGCCGAAGATATACACGCCGTAATACTGCGCGTCCTCGCGATAGTCGTGGATCTGCCAGACCTGCTGCAGGAAGGGGTTGTCCTGCACGACCGTGGGGTTCGTGACTTCGTAAATTTTATAATGTACGCTGGCCTCATCCCCGGCGGGGCCGCAATCGCCATGGGCGACCTCATTGCCGAAGAGTTTTTTGATCTGGCCGGGCTGTTTGATGAACTGCTCAAACGCACCCGCGATCGTGCCCGCCTGCGCCGGCGGGGCGCACACACTCAGCAATCCGGCTGCGAGCACAAAGCACAGCAGCAGCGACAACACTCGTTTTTTCATATGGTTCCTCCCTCCTGGAATGGACATACGGGGAAATATGTCTACACAGCAAGTATACAGGACGCGCCCCGCTTTTGCAACGGGTCGTGCGCGCATGGGCGCGAAAAAATGCACATTTTATTTACACAAATGCAACAAAATGTAACGCTCAAAACGTTTTTTCTGGAAATCCCCATTGCACACTTTCCCGCTTATATGGTATATTCACGACAGACAGGTATTACGGTTGTACACACGCATCACAACAAAGGAGGAAGAAACGATGAAAAAGCGCGTGCTCTCGCTGGCACTGTGTCTGGTTCTGGTCGTGGGACTGTTCTCCGGCCTGACCGTGAACGCATCGGCCAGCAAAATCGACGATCTGAAAAAGGAGATCGCCGAGAAGCTCATCAAGGAGAAGATCGAGCAGCTCAAGGAGGAGTTTGAGATCCCGGATCTTGACACGGATGCCATTCTCAGCAGCTTTATGACCGCGGCCACCTCGGGCGACTTCGGCGAGAACAACTGCCTGCACTGGGAGGTCTCCACCGGTGTTCTCAGCGGCAAGACGCTGACCATCTCCGGCACCGGAGTGATGCCCGACTTCAACTTCCCCGAGGGCAACCTCGCCCCGTGGTGGAACTATGAAGCGCTGGGTATGCTCACGAGCTTCGGCAACTTCAAGCTGGAGGGCGAGCTGAAAAAGGTCGTCATCAAAGACGGCGTCACGAACGTGGGCAGCTACGCTCTGTTCTGCCTGCCGGCCGCCACGCAGGTCACACTGCCCGACAGCGTGACGCGCATCGGCCGCTACGGCATCGCCATGTGCTCCAAGCTCACGGGTATGTCCATCCCCAAGGGTGTGACCGAGATCGGCGACTTTGGTCTCGCGGGCGACGGGCTGACCGCCGTCACGCTGCCCGACGGGCTGCAGAGCCTCGGCCGCGGCGCGTTCGACTCCTGCACCAGCCTCACGAACACCACCCTGCCCGCCGCCATCACGGCCGTGCCCGGCAAGTGCTTTGCCGACTGCACGAAGCTGCTGAACGTCAAATACGCCGGCACCGTGACCGCCATCGGCGATCTCGCGTTTGAAAGCTGCAAATCACTCGTCACTGCGCCCATCCCCGCGACGGTGACGGAGCTCGGCGCGTCCGCCTTCAACGGCTGCGTCGCGCTGACGGATGTGACGCTGCCCGCCGGCGTGACCGCCATCCCCGACGGCTGCTTCCAGGGCTGCACCGCGCTGGCCGACATGAAGCTGCCCGGTACCGTGACGAGCGTCGGCCACAACGCGTTCACCGGCTGCACCGCGCTGGGGGACGTGCGCTGCTACGGCGCGCCCCCGACGGTCGAGCCCGCCGGCGCGGCCGAGCACAGCTTCGAGCCCGCTATCGTCACCATCCACTACAACCCCGACCCGGTCTACGGCTGGACGTTTGATGCGGACGGCAAGTGGCAGGGCTACACCGTCAGCAGCAAGGGTGCATGTCTGCACACGGGCTACGGCACGCACGAGAACACCGTGCCCGCCACCTGCGGAGAGGCCGGCCGCGTCGACACCATCTGCTCCAACTGCGGCGATGTCGTCTCGACCAAGGAGATCCCCGCCACCGGCGAGCACACCTGGGATAACGGCACCGTGACCACGGAGCCGACCGAGAACGAGCCGGGCGTGCGCACGTTCACCTGCGCCGTCTGCGGCGCGACCAAGACGGCTCCCATCCCCGCAACGGGTGCGCACGACTATCAGTTCACCAGGACCGTGGCACCCACGTGCACCGCAGGCGGCTATGATCTCTACACCTGCAGCGGCTGCGGCGCGACCGAAAAGCGCAACCCCACCGACGCGCTCGGCCACAAGTGGGACAGCGGCAAGGTGACCACCGAGCCGACCGAGACCGCCCCCGGCGTGCGCACCTATACCTGCACCGTCTGCGGCGAGGTCAAGACCGAGGTCATCCCCGCCACGGGCGCACACACGCACAAGTGGGACGCGGGCAAAGTGACCACGGCGCCGACCGCCACCACCCCCGGCGTGCGCACCTACACCTGCACCATCTGCGGCCAGACGAAGGAAGAGGTCATCCCGCCCACCGGCGGCAGCACCGTCTGCCCCGGCGGCCCGAGCTGCCCGAGCTACGGCTTCCGTGACGTGGCCGGCCCGGCCGACTGGTCGCACGAGGGCATTGACTACTGCGTGCGCCGCAGCCTCATGGTCGGCACCGGCGTGGGCACGTTCTCCCCGAACGCGGTCTGCTCGCGCGCCCAGATCGTGCAGATCCTCTATAACCTCTCCGGCGACACGACCGACTACGGCAACTACTACCTGCCGTTCACGGACGTTGCACCCGGCGACTGGTTCTACGAGGCCGTCGCCTGGGCCTACGCCAACGACATCGTCGCCGGCACGAGCGCGACCACGTTCGCCCCGAACGTTGACATCACCCGCGAGCAGATGACTGTCATCCTCTATGGATACACCGCCAAGTACGCGCCCGCGTTTACCGGCGGCGGCACGTCGCTGGGCCAGTTCCCCGACGCCGGCAGCGTCGCCAACTGGGCCTACGCCGCCATGAACTGGGCCGTCGGCAACGGCCTGATCTCCGGCATCGAATCCTACGGCGTGACCTACCTCGCCCCGCAGGGCAGCGCCACGCGCGCGCAGGCCTCGGCCATCATCATGCGCTACTGCCAGCTCATCGGCCAGTGAGCCGGCACGCAAACTGCATCACCATCCGCCCCGGGAGCCGTGTGCTCCCGGGGTTTTTGCGCGCGCAGCCGGCGGCCGCCGGGCAGAAAATGTGCGGCAGCAGCGGACGCGTGTGTCTGGGCGGAGAACTGTCGCATGAGGGGTGGAATGCAGGCCAGAAAGCGGCGATTCGTTTACATAACTTCGTTAATTGCACTGCATTTATGTTGAAAACTCTGTTGGCAATGTGGAAAAATGGTTTCCATAACGCCGATTTTACCCGCGAAAACGGACAACCAGGGCAGTTTTACCCATACCGGTGTCGAAATGTCAGACCGTGTAACAAATATTGCATTTGAAAACAAATCTGCGCTGCCGCTCTTAACAATTTCACTCAAAGCGTTACATAATGTTACACATAGCATATATGTGTCCGTTGCGTTTTGACCGTTTTTTGCTATAATACATCTTGTAACCGGCAATACCAACCATCCGATGTCGTCTATTGTGTGGGACGGCGTTGGAAATCTGATGAAAGGGGTAAAGTAACATGGGTCTTATTCAGACTGGCCTTGGCATCGCTTCCGATATCCTCGGCAAGTGCGGCGAAGAGAAAGCGAAGGCGATCGTTGATGCGATCTCCGATGCGCTGCCGAACTGGCTCGCCATGTAAAAACAGCATAGGAAAATCCCGGAGCTTCGGCTCCGGGATTTTTTTGTCGGAAAAACGGATGCTTCCCGCGTGCCCTACACAGCCCGCAGCATCGAAGCGCACAGAAAACGGCTGCAGCCGCCGGTGGTACGAAAATAATGACAAACGGTTGCGAATTTCAGCTAAACGTTACATTCTCAGTTATTTGTCCATTGCGTTTTGCCTGTTTTTCGGGTATTATGGCCTTGTAACCGGTAATATCAACCATCTGGTGTCGCTGAATGTGTGCGGCGGCATTGGAAATCTGACGAAAGGGGTAAACGGACTATGTTGTATGGCGCTCTGGAACTGACTGCGAAAATTCTCGGCATCTGCAAGGAGTACGAAGCACAGGAAATCGTGCGGGAGATCGCAAACTCCCTGACCATGCCGATCGACTGATCTGGTTGCAGCCGCCCCGGAGCAGAAATGCTCCGGGGCTTTTACACATAGCCGGCCGGCCCGGCAGAAAAATCTGTGAAAGGAGGAATATACGATGAACGATCACATGGGTTACAGTAAGCTGTTCGACTGGCTCAAGGAACTTCTGCAATGGTTTTATCAAGTAATGCCGATTGGCAGATAAACCGGTAGGCAGCCCCGGAGCGGCAATGCTCCGGGGCTTTCTGCCGCGGCCCTTACACCGGGGAGACCCCGTCAGGATCCTATGACTTCCTTCTGCTCCGGCACACCGGTGTACGCGAACACATAGTCCACGGCGCGGTTGCTCACACGCTCGAGCGACTCGTAGGTGCTGCCGCCGATGTGGAAGGTCGCGATGAAGTTATCCAGATGGATGAGCGGGTCATCACACGCCGGGGGCTCGTGCACGAACACGTCGCTCGCCGCGGCGCGGATCTGCCCCGTGGTGAGGGCGACATAAAGATCGTGCTCGTTGACGATGCCGCCGCGCGAGGTGTTGACGAGCAGCAGGTCCGGATTCGCCGCGGCGAACACCGGCGCGTTGATGAGATCGCGCGTGGCATCGCAGAGCGTGATGCTCACGTTCACGAAGTCCGAGCGGCGGAAGAGCTCCGGCAGGGTGTTGACCTGTTCATAGCCCCAGGCGGCGCACTCGGCAGCCGTGCGGCGCGGATTCCAGCACAGGACGCGCACGTCGAAGGCCGCGCGCAGGATATCCGCCACGCGGTGGGCAATGTTGCCCGTGCCGACGAGGCCGAGCGTGCGGCCGGTCATCTCGTGGCAGACGAACTCCTCCGCGCCGAAGTGGTCGAAGCGCCCGGCGCACAGGCCGTTGTTGACGAATTTCAGCTGCCGGTTGAGCGCCAGCAGCTGCGCCACGGCCAGCTCCGCGACGGCCGGTGCGCCGAGGCCCGGCACATTCGGCACCGGCACGCCGTACTCGGCGGCGGCCTCGGTGTCGATCGTGTCGCGGCTGACGCCATGCATGGCGATGACCTTCAGGTTCGGCGCGCGCGCGATGACCGAGCGCGGCACAACCGCGCGGCGGATGATCATGGCGGCGAGCTGCTCGGGGTGGTCGAAATTGTCCACGATCTCGAAATGGCGCGCAAGCCTTGCATACGCCGACGGCGCGATGTGTTCACTCAAGTAGACCTGCATGGTTGACTCCTCCCATGAAAGAGCAGGTGACGAAACTGCCGATTTGTGCGGAATCCAGTCGATTCCTGCAAAACGATGATACTACATTCGCACCTGGCGTACAAGCGGCAGGTGCATTTTCTAAATTTCTGAACGCCTTCTTTTGCTGTAGGACCGGCGTCGGCGTGCGCAGATGAGGGCAATCGGAGCCCAACGGTGCGTGCCGGTGGGCGGTTCTGTTTTCTGTTCGGATAAGATATCTGCGACCGCTGAGCACCAGCGGAACATGAAAAAAAGCTGCGGCCTGTTGGCCGCAGCTTTTTGCTGCTCGGATATGCGGTTGCGGCATCAGCCGCGGCCGCTGCCGCGGCGGCGGCCGCGCGTGCGGTCGCTATAGAGGCGGTTGCCGGCCATGCGGCTGTCCGACTCCTGCATGAACTGCTTGAGCCGGTCTTCAAACGCAGCGTCCCCGCTCGGGCCGCTGACCTGCCCCGCCGGCTGGGCCGGACGGTTCGGGCGCGCGGCACGCGGTGCGCCGCCGTTATTCGGGCGGTTGCCGCCCGGGCGGCCGCCCATCGGACGGTTGTTCGGGCGCTCGGGCGCCGGCTCCGCCTTCTTGATGGACAGATTGATCTTCCCATCCGGCGTTACGGCCAGCACGCGCACCTTCACCTTGTCACCCAGCTTCAAAAACTCGTTGACGTCGTTGACGTAGGTGTTGGCGATCTCGGATATGTGCACCAGACCGCTCCTGCCGTCCGGCAGGCTCACAAACGCGCCAAACTTCGTGATACCGGTGACGGTACCCTCCACAACTGCTCCGACTTCCACCTGCATACGGTTCGTTTCTCCTTGCTCAATCACTCGTGTCGTAAAAAATCTTTTCACCGGGCTTGACCAGACCGAGCTTTTCGCGCGCGACCGATTCGATCATGTCGTCGTCCTCGCTGTGGTCGATCTGATACTGCAGCTCGGCGTTGGACTGGGTCATCTCGGACACCTGCTGCTGCAGCGTCGCCGCGCGGTCCTGAAGCTGCCGGGTCTGCCGGTGCACCATGAACAGACTGATGACCGCGTACACCATCAGCGCCGCGATGACCAGTTTCGTAAAGATGCTTGCCTTTTTGAATTTCACAGTCTGCAGAACCTCCCCCCGGATCGTATCTGCTTCCAGTAATACAGTCTATTCTAAAACATCTGCTGCGATTTTGGAAGCGTTTTTTTGCAAAAATCCAAACTTTTTTTGCGATTTTTCGTCCGGGGGCCGTGATTTTGCGCGTTTTTTGTGCGCAGCGGCGTGCAAATTTCTCCAGCGGCGGCAAAACCTGCCCGCTGCACCAGGCAAAATAGCCCGTCCAGCCGGCCGCGATGGCAAGGAACATGAACAGGCGCACCTGCCCGGAGCCGGCCGCCATGCCGAAGGCAAACACGACAAGGCCCACGCTCAGGCAAAGCACGATGTCGAGCACTGCGCGGGTAAAGGCCCGGCGCGCATGGCGGCGCGGCACACGCAGCACGTCGAACAGCAGCCCGAGCGCCGCGCCGAGCCCCAGTGCCAGCGCCAGCTGCCCAAGCTGGGCGAGCGGGTGCAGGCTCATCCGCCGAACAGGCGCGACCAGAAGCCGCCTCCGGACGCCGTCTCCTCCGTGTAGTCGAGCGCGTCAAACGCGCCGTCGATGGCCAGCTCCCCCGTGTCGATCGCGAGCCGGCCGACGCGCAGCCCCTCGCCGTGCACGGTGAGCATCCCGCGCGACGTGCGCATGGACACCTCCGTGTCGTCAAAGCGCACGACCTCGTCCACGCCCGTGACGGTCAGATGGCTGCGCTCGTCGAGCGTGACCGCGTGCGGCCGGCGCTGCGGCGCGGCCTTCTTGTCCTCGTATGGCATAGGCTCCCCTCCCGGTTCTGGTTTGCTACCAGCGTATGCGGGGCGGGCGGGCGATATGCGTGGGGACGGGCGCGGCACCGGCGGCGGCGATGCCTCCCCTGTGTAAGGGGAGGTGGCAAAAATCTCTGATTTTTGACGGAGGGGTTGCACCGTGACGGAGGGGTTGCAGATACCGGCCGCAGCGCGGATTTTGACAGGTCAATCCCTCAGTCAGCCTGACGGCTGCCAGCTCCCTTTACACAAGGGAGCCGAGGGTGCGGAACGGATGTGCGGTGCATCACCGGTGGCGCTGGCCGAGCGGTGCAGAAACGGAATTACCATGGTGTGTGACGGCAGGTAACACCTCATCCGGCGAGCAAAGCTCGCCACCTTCCCCTCAAGGGAAAGGCATCGCCGCTCCATAACATTATGTAAACTGTATATCGGCGCAAATGCGTAAAAATCAGGCCGTTCCGCATTCGGAACGGCCTGGTTTGATTTCGTTATGTCAACCTGTATCGCTTATGTTAACCGATTTCGCTGCCGAGGGCATCGCTCAAAGCGGCGAACTGAGCGAGGCTGAGCGTCTCGCCGCGCACGCGCGCATCGAGCCCGCAGGCGGCGACGGCCGCCGCGGCGCGCGCCTTGTCGCAGCCAGGCACACCGGCCGAGAGCGCGTTGATGAGCGTTTTTCGGCGCTGATTGAACGCCGCGCGCACGACGGTGAACAGCAGCTTTTCATCCTGCACCGCGACGGGCGGGGCTTTGCGCACGTGCAGGCGCACGACGGTGCTCGTGACCTTCGGCGCAGGGACAAAGCAGTGCGGCGGCACGTCGAACAGCAGCTCCGGCTCCGCGTGCCACTGCACGAACACGGTCAGCGCGCCGTAATCCGCCGTGCCGGGCCGGGCGCACAGGCGGCGCGCGACCTCGCGCTGGATCATGACGGTGACGGTGTCGAAGCACCCGGCGGTGAGAAACGCCGTGAGCAGCGGCGACGTGACGTTATACGGCAGGTTCGCGCACGCGACGGGGCGCAGGCCGTCAAAGCGCTCGGCCACCAGCTGCGGCAGGTCGAGCGCGAGCACGTCGCCAAAGACGAGCTCCACGTTTTCATAGCCTGCAAGCGTCTCGGCCAGCACAGGGCGCAGGCGCTCGTCGAGCTCGACGGAGACGACCTTCCCGGCGCGCTGCGCGAGCTGCTCGGTCAGGCAGCCGATGCCGGGGCCGACCTCGAGCACGCCGGTGTGCTCGTCCGCGCCGGAGGCGTCGGCAATGTCGGCCGGGACCCACGCGGCGGTGAGAAAGTTCTGCCCCAGGGACTTGGAAAAGCGGAAATCATGCCGCGCGAGCAGCGCGCGGATGTCCGCGAGATTCGTCAGATTCATACACAGGCCCTCACTTCAGCAGCTTTTCAAACGCCTGACGGCGCGGGTCATGTCCCGGCTCATCGCAGAGGATATTGCCGCAGAAGCGGTAGCCGTGGCGCTCGAGGAGCTTTTTCTGCGCGCCGTTGTGCCGGTGCGTGTCCACGCGGACGGCGTGCGCGCCGCTTTCGCGCGCGAGCCGCTCGACCTCCTGCATGAGCAGGTCGGCCATGCCGGTGCCGCGAAAATCGGCGCTGACAGCGTTGCGGTGCAGCACGGCGGCGTGGTCACGGTCCGAGCGCCAGCGCCCGTCCGTGAGCGCATCGTAGGCCGGCTCCGGCGTGAAGGTGAGCGTGAACATGGCGGTGACCGTGCCCTGATACGTGAGCACGTGGCAGGTACCGGCCGCGATGTCGGCGCGGAACGTCTCCTCGTTCGGGTACACGCCCTGCCACTGGTCGACGCGGTGGCGGCGCAGATAGTTGCGCGCCTGCTGCGCAATGGCGAGGATGGCGGGCAGGTCGTCCTCCGTCGCTGCACGGCAGATGGGCGGCTCTGTCAGCTGCGGGCGGCTGCGGTCGCGCCGGATCTTATCGAGCAGGCGCTGCTCGTCCGGCGTCGGCGGTGTTTCCTGAAAGAGGTCCGGCCGCTTGAGCAGGGTCCTCTCCAAACTCTGGCGCGTGCGCCACGCGGCGATCTCGGCGTGGTTGCCGCCGCGCAGCACCTCCGGCACCGTGCGGCCTTCCCACGTCTCGGGGCGGGTATACTGCGGGTACTCGAGCCGGCCGGCCCAATGGCTCTCGCCGGTGTAGCACTCGGTGTCCGAGAGCACCCCCGGCACCATGCGGCAGACGCAGTCCGTGACGACCATGGCGCCGAGCTCGCCGCCGGTGAGCACAAAGTCGCCGATGGAGAGCTCCTCGTCCACGCACGCCTCGATGAAGCGCTCATCCACGCCTTCATAGTGGCCGCAGACGAGCACGAGCTGGTCATAGTCGGCCTTGAGCTGGCGGGCCTTCGCCTGCGTGAACGTCGGCCCCTGCGGGGAGAGGTAGATCACGCGGCGGCGCGCTTTGGGCACGGTGCTGTCCGCGAGCGCGGCGTCAAGGCAGCTTTTGAGCGGCTGCGCCATCATGACCTGGCCCCAGCCGCCGCCGTAGGGATAGTCGTCGACCTGCTTCTGCCGGTTTTCGGTATAGTCGCGGATCTGGTGGCAGCGGATGTCGAGCAGGCCGCGCGCCTGCGCCCGGCCGAGAATGCTCTCGCCAAGCATGGCGCGCATCGTGTCTGGAAAGAGGGTGAGAATGTCGATGCGCACGCGCTCACATCCCTTCGATCAGGTGCACGACCATGCGCCCGGCGGCGGGGTCGATGCTGCGCACGAACTCCGGCCGGTCGGGGATGAGCACCTCGCGCGCGCCCTGCACGACGTAGACGCTGCCGCGCGGCAGATCCAGGATCTCGCGCAGGGTGCCGACGGGCTCGCCCGCGTCGGTCTCGACGGCGATGCCGAGCAGGTCCTGCTGGAAATACTGCCCGTCGGGCAGCGTGACGTCCGCGCGCGCGATGGACACGACGCGGTTTTTGAGCGTCATGGCGGCGTTGACATCGTCCACGCCCTGAAACTTCACGACGAGCATGCCCTTGTGCACGCGGCTGTGCGCGACGTGCACGGGCGCGCCGTCGATATAAAACGTCCGGAAGCCGAGCAGGAACGCCGCGTCATCCGCCCACGGCTGGATGCGCACCTCGCCGCGCACGCCGTGCGTGTTGACGATCTTTCCTGCTTCCAGATACGGTTTTTGCATAGTTGGGTCCCCCTTTTTGGGTGTTGGGTGCAAAAAACGCACTGCACGGGTGCAGCGCGTTTCCTGCGTCAATCCATGATCTCCACGGAGACTTTCTTGCCCTTTCTCTGGGCGACGGCCTTCATCAGGATGCGGATCTCTTTGACGATCCGGCCCTGACGGCCGATGACCTTGCCCATATCGCCGTCGGCGACGCGCACTTCAAACACGGTCTCGCCGTTGGCCTCGCGCTCGGTCACAGAGACCTCGTCCGGTTTTTCCACGAGGTTCTGCACAATATAGGTCAGAAGCTCTTTCATCTTTGGGGTCTCTCCTTATTCCGCTGCGATGGCTTTCTTGAGCAGCACACGAACGGTATCCGTCGGCTGTGCACCGTTGGCGAGCCAGTAGTTGGCGCGCTCGGCGTCGACGACGATCTTTTTGTCCGCGCTCAGCGGATCGTACGTGCCGATCTCCTCAATGCATCTGCCGTCGCGTGCGAAACGGGAGTCCGCCACCACGATGCGGTAGTAGGGGGCCTTCTTGGCGCCCATTCTGCGAAGTCTGATCTTGACCATGTATCTTCACCTCCATCAATGTTCTCTGTATCTCCAGCTCCCGGCGGGAGCTTGGAACCGATTTAGAATCCGTACGGCCGGCCACCGCCGCCGCCGAACAGATTGCCCAGACCGCCGAAGCCGCCGCGGCCGCCGCGCTTCATACGCTTCATGGCCTTGCTGTTGCCGGACATCTGGCGCACGAGCTGCTGCATGAGCTCGAACTGCTTGAGCAGCTTGTTGATCTCGACCACGCTCGTGCCGGCACCCGCCGCGATGCGCTTTTTGCGGCTGGAGTTCAGGATGGCAGGGTTGTCGCGCTCGCCGGGGGTCATGGACTGGATGATCGCCTCGATGCGGCCCATGGCCTTCTCGTCGACGTTCGCGCCCGAGAGGGCCTTCGCGTCCATGCCGGGGATCATGCCGGCAATGTCCTGCAGGGAACCCATGCCCTTGAGCTGCTGGAGCTGGTCGTAATAATCCGTGAGCGTGAAGCGGTTCTGCCGCAGACGCTCGGCCATTTCCTCGGCCTTTTTCTGGTCGAGGTTCTGCTCGGCCTTTTCGATGAGCGTGAGCACATCGCCCATGCCGAGGATGCGGCTGGCCATGCGGTCGGGGTGGAAAGGCTCGATCTGGTCGAGCTTCTCGCCGATGCCGGCAAACTTGATGGGCTTGCCGGTCAGCGCCTTGATCGACAGCGCGGCGCCGCCGCGGGCGTCGCCGTCGAGCTTTGTGAGCATGACGCCGGTGATGTCGAGCGCGTCGTCAAAGGCCTGCGCGGTCGCGACCGCGTCCTGGCCGATCATCGCGTCGATGACGAGCAGGATCTCCGCGGGGTTCACGGCGGCCTTGATGTTCTGCAGCTCGGTCATGAGCGCCTCGTCGATGTGCAGGCGGCCGGCCGTGTCGAGAAACACCAGGTCGTTGCCGTGCTTTTTCGCGTGCTCGATGCCGGCCTTCGCGATCTCGACCGGGTCGCCCTGCCCCATCTGGAACACGGGAATGTCGAGCTGGCGGCCGACGGTCTTGAGCTGCTGGATGGCCGCGGGACGGTACACGTCGCACGCGACGAGCAACGGGCGCTTGCCCTGCTTGCGCATGAGACCGGCGAGCTTGGCGCCGTTGGTCGTCTTGCCTGCGCCCTGCAGGCCGACGAGCATGACGACGCTCGGCGACTGGGAGCTGATGTTCAGCTTCTGGTTCTCGCTGCCCATGAGGGCGGTGAGCTCCTCGTTGACGATCTTGATGACCATCTGCGCGGGCGAGAGGCTCTCGAGCACATCCGCGCCCGTGGCGCGCTCGGTCACCTTGCGCACAAAGTCCTTGACGACCTTGAAGTTCACGTCCGCCTCGAGCAGCGCGAGCTTGACCTCACGCATGGCCTCCTTTACATCGGCCTCCGTGAGCCGGCCCTTGCCGCGCAGGCGTTTGAACGCCTCGGTCAGCTTGTCCGACAGAGATTCAAATGCCATGGTATCTATCCTTTCAGATCCTGAAGCTGCCGCAGCGCCTGCTCGGCCAACAGCCGGGCGTCGCCGCCGACGGTATCGCGCAGCTTCGTGAGCGTATCCTCCAGCGCGGCCGCGGCCGTACGCTGCGCAGCGAAGCGCTGCACCAGACCGAGCCGGGCCTCCGTATCGCGCAGCGCGGCGTCCGCGCGGCGGATGTTGTCCCACACGCCCTGGCGCGAAATGCCGCTGCTGGCGGCGATCTCCGCCAGAGAGAGGTCCTGATTATAATGGAGGTCGTAATACTCCCGCTGCTTGTCCGTGAGCAGATCGCCGTAAAAATCGAACAGCATCGTGCGCCACACGGTCTCGTCCGGCATGGTGGGGTCCCTCCTCGCTGTAAACCATTTTTCCTTTACAGCACGAGTAGTATACGCCAAGGCCGCGCGGGTGTCAAGTATTTTTTCTTGTCACCGCATAGATTTCCCGCCGGATGGGAAAAATTCCGGTATTGCAAACCGTTTCTGGAGGGATCTTCATGGCCGAAACCAACACTGCCGCCCTGCGCGCACAGGGCGGGCGCGACGCCCGCGCCCTGTCCGTGACCGGCCGGGGCCGCGCGGACACCGGGCGCATCCGGCGCGCAGCGAAAGCGCTCGCGCGCATGGCGCGCGCCGTCACGCCCGAGACGCCGAACGGCCAGTGGCTGCGCGACAACCGGAGCTTTGCCTGTGCTGCTGCGGGCGATGCCGTGGCCGCGCTGCGGCACGCGCGCGTGCGCACGGCGGGCGGGCAGACGGCACTGGGCGCGTGCTGCGCGGGGCTGCTGCGCGCGTGCGAGGGGGCGCTGACGGTCAAGGCGGCGGAGGCGTATCTGGAGGGGTTTCAGGACGTGCTGCCGCTCGAGACGGCGGAGCTCGCCCTGCTCGTGCCAGGGCTGCAGGCGGCCGTAGTGTGCGCGCTGGCGGAGAGCTATGCCCATGACGGCGCGGCCGCGCCCGCGCTCTTCACCTCCCTGCGCGCACTCGGCACGGCGGCGTGGGGCATGCTCGCCGAGCGGTGCGACCGCGTGGGGCGCATCCTCGCGCGCGACCCGGTGGGCGTCTACCCCGCGATGGACGCGGCCACGCGCGCGCACTACCGGCAGGTCACGGCGCGGCTGGCGCGGCGGACGGGCCGGACGGAGATCGAGATCGCCGAGGACGTGCTCGCGCGCGCACAGAGCAGCGAGGGTGCGCGGCGGCACGTGGGCTGGTTTTTGCTGCGCGAGGTGCTCGGCGCGCCGGAACGTCGCCGCGACGGCGGGTGGTACATCGCGGCCGTCGTGGTGGGGACGCTGTTTTTGTCGCTGCTGCTGGGCTTTGCGACCAAAAGCGTGTCGGGCGCGGTGCTGCTGCTCATCCCGGTGTCGGAGGTGGTCAAGGGTCTGCTCGACGCGGTGCTGCTGCGCGTGACGAAGCCGCGCTTCGTGCCGCGGCTGGCGCTGCGCCGGGGCATCCCGCCGGAGGGGCGGACGCTGTGCGTGATCGCGGCGCTGCTCACCTCCCCGGATGACGCGCACGCGCTCTGCGCGCGGCTGGAGGAATACTACCTCTGCAACCGCGACGCGCTCGGGCAGCTCACGTTCGGCCTGCTGGCCGACCTGCCGGAGGCGGACATGGAGCACGCGCCCATCGACCCCGCCATCCTGCGCGCGGCGCGCGAGGAGATCGAGGCGCTCAACGCGCGCTGGGGCAGCCGGTTTTATCTCTTCACACGCAAGCGGGTGCCCACGCCCGACGGGAAATGGAGCGCGTGGGAGCGCAAGCGCGGCGCACTGCTGGAGCTGGCGCGGCTGGTGCTCGACCGGCCGGGCGCGCTGCACTGCGCGGCCGGGGACGCGGCGGGCCTGAGCGGCACGGTGTACCTGCTGACGCTCGACGCCGACACACGCCTGACGCCCGGCGCGGCGCGCGCGCTCGTGGGCGCGATGCTGCACCCGCTCAACCGCGCCGTGGTGGACGCGCAGCGCGGCGTGGTCACGCGCGGCTACGGTCTGCTGCACCCGCGCATGGCGACCGAACTGGAAAGCGCAAACGCCACCGACTGGGCGCGCGTGTTCGCCGGGCCCGGCGGCGCCGACCCCTACGGCGGCGCGTGCGGGGAATTATATATGGACTGCTTTGACCGCGGCGGATTCCCGGGCAAGGGCATCATCGACGCGCGCGCGCTGCTCGACTGCTGCGGCGGCGGGGTCATCCCGGAAGGGCGCGTGCTGAGCCACGACGCGCTTGAGGGCGCATACCTGCACGGCGGCTTTCTCGGCGACGTGGAGCTGACGGACACCTTCCCCGCAGCCCCGCTGGCCTGGGGTGCGCGGGCGCACCGCTGGATCCGCGGCGACTGGCAGAACGCACCGTGGATCTTCTCACGGCACGCTCGGGTGCTGCACCCGATCGACCGGTTCCGGCTGGCGGACAGTCTGCGGCGGTCGCTCGTCGCCCCGGCGACGTGGCTGGCCATCTTCCTCGGCTGCGTGCTGCGCTGGCCGGGGCTGCGGCTGGCAGCGTATGCGGCGCTGCTGGCGCTGGCGCAGGGGCTGATCCGTGCGCTCGGCCAGCCGATCGTGCACCCGGCGGACACGCGCGTGCGCTATCACAGCGACGTGCTGCACGGGCTTGCCAGCGCCGTGGCGCAGACGGTGCTGCGGCTGATCCTGCTGCCGTGGGAGGCGGTGCTCAACGCCTCCGCCATCGTGACGGTGCTGTGGCGCATGCTGGTGTCGCGCCAAAATCTGCTGCAGTGGCAGACGGCGGCGCAGCGCTCCGGCAAGCGCGACGGGCTGGGCGCGTATCTGCGCGCGCTCTGGCCGGCGAGCGCGCTGGGCCTGCTCACGGCCATCCTGACGCCGAGCCCGACGGGGCTGGCCGCCGGCATCGTGTGGGTGCTCAGTCCCTTCGTGCTGGCAGCGCTCGGCGCGCCGAATACGGTTGGTGCCGCGCCCCTGCCGCGCGCGGCGCAGCGCGAGCTGCTGGGTTGGGCGAAGGCGACGTGGCAGTATTTTGAGACGTTCTGTACCGCCGAGGATCACTATCTGCCGCCGGACAACGTGCAGTCCCAGCCGCCGACCGGCACAGCGCACCGCACGTCGCCGACGAACATGGGGCTCGCGCTCGTGTCCGCCCTCGGCGCACACGCGCTGGGCATCGACAACGGACGCGGGCTGGAGCTGGCGGAGCGGATGCTCACGACCATGGAGCAATTACCCCGCTGGAACGGGCATTTTTACAACTGGTACCACACGTGCACACTGCGGCCGATGCCGCCGCTGTATGTGTCCACGGTGGACAGCGGCAACTGCGCCGCCGCCCTGCTCACGGCGGCAAACGCCCTGCGCGGCTGGGGACGGGACGAGCTGGCGGCGCGGGCGCAGAGACTCTGCGACGGCATGGACTTTGGCCCGCTCTACGACCCGCAGCGGCGGCTGATGCACATCGGCATCGACACCGGCAGCGGCAAGTGGTCGGAGAGTTACTACGACCTGCTGGCAAGCGAGGCACGGCTGACGTCGTACTTCGCCGTGGCGCGGGGCGACGTACCGCGCGAGCACTGGCGCGCCCTGTCGCGCGCGCAGGTGCAGAAGGACCACTACCGCGGCTGCGTGTCGTGGTCGGGGTCGATGTTCGAGTACCTGATGCCGGAGCTGTTTCTGCCGCCGGTGCGCGACTCCCTGCTGTGGGAGAGCGCAAAGTTCTGCCTCTACGTGCAGCGGCAGCGCGTGCGCCCGGGGCAGGTGTGGGGCGTGTCGGAGAGCGCGTACTTCGCGCTCGACAGCGCGCTGAGCTACCGCTACAAGGCGCACGGCTGTGCGGCGCTGGCCCTGCAGCCGGGCATGGACAAAGAGCTCGTGCTCTCGCCGTACAGCAGCTTTCTCGCGCTGGCGGTGGAGCCGCGCGCGGCGATGCGCAACCTGCGCAAACTCGCGGCGCTCGGGCTGCTGGGGCAGCACGGATTTTTCGACGCGCTCGACTGCACCCGCGCGCGCACGGGCGGCGGCGGGCAGATCGTGCGCTGCGTGATGGCGCACCACCAGGGCATGAGCCTGCTGGCGGCGTGCAACGCGCTGTGCAATGACCAGGTGCGGCGATGGTTCTTCGCCGACCCCGCCATGCGCGCGCACGCGACCTTGCTGTCCGAGCGGCTGCCGCTGGGCGCGCCGGCGCTGCGGCGGCGGGCAGAGGAGCCGGCCGAAAAGACGCGCCGCCGCGCCCTGCCGGACTATGCGGCCGAGGGCACGGGCATCGACGCCGAGGCCCCGCGCTGCGCGCTGCTCTCGAACGGCACGTACTGCCTCGCCATATCGGAGGCCGGGCAGAGCTTCGCCCGCTGGCACACGCTGAGCGTCTGCCGCCGCGGCACGCGCAGTGACCCCGCCGCCGGGCCGGTCGTGCGGCTGAAGACGGAGGACTTTTCCGGCCCGCTGCTGCCGGGCACGGCCGAGAGGGCGCAGTGGCGCTTCACGGTGCGCGCAGCGCAGTTCACCACCCGGCACGGGGACGTGACCGCCGTGCAGACGCTCACCGTACCCAGCCGCGCCAACGGCGAGGTGCGCGCGCTGACGCTCTCGTCCCCGAGCGGGATCGAGGGCACGGTGCGGTTCGTGTTTGAGGCCGTGCTCGCGCCGTGGGAGGATTATGTCAACCATCCGGCGTTCGCGCGGCTGGGCTTTCAGAGCGTGCTGCGGCGCAACGCGCTGCTGCTGCGCCACCTCGGCCGCGGCGAGAAGCCGGAGGCGTGGCTGTGCGCCGCGTGCGACCGGCCGGGCACGTGGCGGGCCGAGGGGCCGGTGCCGGGGTGGCTGCGCGCGGGGCGCGTGGAGCTGACGGTGCCGGTGCACGCAGCGCCGGACGCGCCGTGGCGCGTGCGCTTTGCGCTCGGCGTGGGCGCGCGCGAGGACGATGCGTTCACGGCGGCGCAGCGCGCGCTCGTGCTGCCGCCTGCAATGGCGGCGGCGCTGCCGGAGGAGCTCGCGGCGCAGTACGGCATGACGGGGGCGGAACTCGATGACGCCATGGCGGCGGTCTCTCCCCTGCTGTTCCCAAGCATGGCGGCGGACGCCGTGCCGGAGCAGCTGGCGCGCCCCGCGCTCTGGGCGCAGGGCATCTCGGGCGACCTGCCGGTGTGGTGCGCGGAGGCAGAGCGCGGCGTGCTGCGGCAGTGGGCGCTGCTGCGCGCGCTGGGCGTGGCGTGCGACCTCGCGCTGCGCAGCGGCGACGGCGGGGACTACCAGCAGCCGACGGCCGGAAAGGTGCGCGGCTGGCTCGCGGCGCTCGACCTTGCGCACACGCTCGATGCGCCCGGCGGCGTGCACCTCGTGCCGGAGGGGGCCTTCCCCGCCGTGGCGGCGGCTGCGGCCATCCGCCCCGGTATGGCGCGCACGCGCTGCACGCTGCCGCTGCTGCCCCCGCCGGGCGACCGGCGGTATCTGCCCACAGGGGCCGATGTGCACTGGGACGATGACGGCACGGTATCCTTCACCGGGCTGCCGCCGCGCGCGTGGAGCCAGGTGCTGACCAACAGCCGCTTCGGCTTTCTCGCCACCGACGCGGGCACGGGCCACATGTGGCACCGCAACGCGCACACCGGGCGCATCAACCGCTGGCTGTGCGACCCGTGGGTGCTGCGCGGCACGGAGACGCTGTGCATGGCATCGCGCGCGGGCGCAGTGTCGCTCTTTGACGACGACGGGCGGGTACGGGTGGAATACGGCTTTGGCTGGGCGGCGTGGGAGCGCAGCGTGGACGGCATGTCCGTGCGCGTGACGGCGTTCGTGCCCGAGGATGCGGACGCGCGCGTACTGCTCATCGAGTGCGCGGGGCGCGCGCGCATCACGTGGCACACCGACCTTGTCTGCGCCGGGCGCGACGCGGACGCGCCCGCCGTGGTGACGGCATACGCCGACGGTCTGCTCACGGCCGAGAACGTGCGCGCGGACGCGCCGACGCTCTTTAGCGCAGCGGCGGGCATGCCGCTCACGGGCTGGACGTGCGACCGGTTTTCGTTCCTGCGCGGGCAGATGGACGCGCGCGCCGGCGCGGGGCTGAGCCCCTGCTTCGCGCTCGAGGGCACCGTCGACCGGCAGGGCGTGATCGTCTGCGGGTGCGACACGCGCGCAAACCTCCTGCGCCTGACGCAGCCGGACGAGGCCGCGCACGCGCTGCGCGCGACGCGCGAGCGGTGGCTGGGTGCGGTGTCGCGCCTGTGGATGACGACGCCGGACGCGGACATGAACCGCTATCTCGGCGGCTGGGCGGCGTACCAGGCGCTGTGCTGCCGGCTGCTGGCGCGCACGAGCCTGTACCAGAACGGCGGCGCGTTCGGCTTCCGCGACCAGCTGCAGGACGCGGTGAACCTCCTGCTGCTCGACAGCGCGCCTGCGCGCGAGCAGATCGGCCGCGCGTGCGCGCACCAGTTCGCCGCCGGGGACGTGTGCCACTGGTGGCACGAGGGCGCGGGAGCCGAACACGGCGTGCGCACGCGCATCTCGGACGACCTGCTATGGCTGCCGTGGGCGGTGTGCGAGTACGTGGAAAAGACCGGCGGCACGGAAATTCTAAGCGCCGAGTACCCCTTCCTCGCGGGCGAGGAGCTGGAGGAAAACGAGCACGACCGGTACCAGCCGCTCGAGGTGGGCGCGGAGCGCGGCACGGTGCTCGAGCACTGCCGCCGGGCGCTCATGCGCGTGCTCGCGCGCGGCGTGGGGGCGCACGGGCTGCTGCTGATCGGCACCGGCGACTGGAACGACGCCTTTGACCGCGTGGGCGCACAGGGCCGGGGCGAGAGCGTGTGGCTGACGTGGTTTTTCGCCATCACGGCGCGGAAATTCGCCGCCCTCGTGGGCGGGCACGCAGCCGAACAGCTCTGCCTCGCCGCCGACCACTGCACGCGCGCGGCCGAGGACGCGTGGGACGGCGCGTGGTACCGGCGCGGCTACTATGACGACGGGCGGCCGCTCGGCTCGGCCGGGAATGATGAGTGCCGCATCGACGCGATCGCGCAGGCGTTCGCCGCCCTCGACACGCACGCCGACCGCGGCCGCGTGCACACCGCGCTCACGAGCGCGGTGGAGCAGCTCTTTGACCGGGAGCACAACGTGGTGCGGCTGTTCGACCCGCCCATCACGCGGCGCACGCCCGAGACGGGCTACGTGCGCAGCTACGGCGCGGGCCTGCGTGAAAACGGCGGGCAGTACACCCACGGCGCGCTGTGGCTGGCCATGGCGCTGCTGCGCACGGGCCGCACGGCCGAGGGCGCGGAGATTATCCACGCCGTGCTGCCCACAGCGCACGACCCCGCGCGCTACGAGGGTGAGCCGTTCGTGCTCGCGGCCGACATCGCAGGCGGGGACAACGCGGGCGCGGCCGGCTGGACGTGGTACACGGGCGCGGCGGGGTGGTACCTGCGCATCACGGCGGAGGACCTGCTGGGGCTGCACCTGCGCGGCGGCGTGCTCTACCCCGAGCCGCACCTGCCGGCCGGGTGGCCGGAGTGTACCGTGCGCTGGCGCGACGGGGCCGGTCTGCTGCACACCATCCGCCTGCGGCCCGACGGCGTGACCGTGGACAATGCGCCCTACGACGGCGGCGGCATCGGCAAAAAACGCCCGAAACCCTATTCCCAAGATAGGTGAGGCGTGATATAATAATGTATTCAAAATTATGGACACACCATAGGCGAAAGGAGCGTATCTTATGGAACGCATCCGCACGGAAATTCTCCCCGGCGTGTGGCTGACCGCCCTGCGCACGGATAAGTTCAAGACCGCGTGGCTGAGCGTGAACCTGCTGACGCAGCTGCGGCGCTCTACGGCGGCGTGCACGGCCGTGCTGCCGTATGTGCTGCGGCGCGGCAGCACGCGCCTGCCCGATCTGGAGACGATCGCGGCCGAGCTCGAGAGCCTCTACGGCGCGAGCATCACGCCGAGCGTGCGCAAGCTCGGCGAAATCCAGGCCGTGGGCTTCGAGGCCGAGTTTGCCGACGACGGCGCGGTGGGCGAGGACGTGTTTCCCCGGCTGGCGGCCGATGTGGCCGACCTGCTGCTGCACCCGAACACGCGCGGCGGCCTGCTGCGGCCCGACATTGTCGACAGCGAGCGCGAGAAGCTGCTCGAGCGCATCCGCGCCGGGATGAACAACAAGCGCGCCTACGCCATCGAGCGCCTGTACGCCCACATGTGCTGCTGCGAGGACTACGCCGTGCCCCGCCTCGGCGAGGAGGCGGACGCCGAGCGCATCCACTACCGCAAGCTCACGATGCGCTACCATGACGTGCTCTCGACGAGCCCGGTGGAAATTTTCTACTGCGGCTCGCTCGAGGGCAAGGCCGTTGCGCGCATCCTCACGGACGTGCTCTCGACGATGCCGCGCGGCGAGATCGACGAGGACATCGGCACCGATATCCGCATGAATGCGCTCGAAGAGCAGCCGCGCTACGTGACCGAGACGCTCCCGGTCGCGCAGGGGCAGCTCGCCGTGGGCTATCGGCTGGGCGCGTGCATGGCCGAGCCGGACATTCCGGCGCTGTTTGTCTTCAACGCGCTCTACGGCGGCTGCGTGACATCCAAGCTCTTTTTGAATGTGCGCGAGAAGCTTAGCCTGTGCTACTACGTCGGCTCGCGCCTGAGCACGCACAAGGGGCTGCTGACCGTGACGAGCGGCATCGACGTGAAAAACTACGAGCGCGCACTCGCCGAGATCACGGCGCAGCTCGACGCCGTGCGCACCGGCGACTTTACGGACGGTGAGCTTCAGGCCGCCATCCGCAGCGTGGCCAGCGACCTGCGCGCCACGGCCGACGCGCCCGACGCGCTGGCGTGGTACTGGCTCAACCGCACGGTGCAGGGGCTGGACATCGACCCGGCCGAGATAGCCGCGCTCGTAGAAGAGGTCTCGCGCACGGACGTGACGGACATTGCCGCCGGCGTCGTGTGCGACTGTGTGTATCTGCTCAAGGGAACGGAGGGACCTGCCGATGACGAATGAACGACCCGAAAACGTCTGGGCCACGACGCTGCCGAACGGGCTGCGCGTGCGCGTGCTCTGCAAGCCCGACTTTCAGCGCAGCTACGCCGTGTTTGCCACCTGCTACGGCGGGGCCGACCGGCGCTTCCGCGTGGGTGACACGTGGACGGACACGCCCGCCGGTGTGGCGCACTATCTCGAGCACAAGCTCTTTGACATGCCCGACGGGTCGGACGCGCTGCTAACGCTGAGCGAAAACGGCGCAGACCCGAACGCCTTCACATCCACGAACATGACGGCCTATTATTTTTCCTGCACGGACGGGTTTGAGGAAAACCTGCGCACACTGCTGCGCTTTGTCTCGACGCCGTACTTCACGGACGCGAGCGTGGCCAAGGAGCAGGGCATCATCGCTCAGGAGATCCGCATGGGCGAGGACGACCCCGACCGCGCCGTGTGGCGCAACCTCATGCGCTGCCTGATGGCGCGCGACGGGGCGCGCGATGCCGTGGCCGGCACGGTCGAGAGCATCGCGGAGATCACGCCCGAGACGCTCTACGCCTGCCACCGTGCGTTTTACGCGCCGTCGAACATGGTGCTGTGCGCCGTGTGTCAGGACACGCCCGAGCGTGTGGCCGCCATCGCGGCGGAGATCCTGCCGCCGGAGCGCGCCCCCGTCCCGGCCGCCGACCACGGCGAGCCGGAGGACATGACGCCCGCGAGCGCACGCATGCGCGTGGAGCTCGCGGTGTCCGCGCCGCAGATGCTGCTGGGCGCAAAGTTCCGCCCGGCGGAAAGGGGCGATGCCCGCCTGCGCCAGACGCTCACGGCGGAGCTCGCGCTGCAGGCCGCCTTCGGTGAGGCGACGGCGTTTTACAACGATCTTTACCGCGCGGGACTGCTCGGCGACGACTTTGGCTGCAGCGCGGACTACTGCGGGCCGATCGCGCTGGCCGTGCTCGGCGGCGAGAGCAAGGATCCCGACGCCGTGTGCGCGCGCGTGCGCGAGACCGTCGCGCGCATCGCGCGTGACGGCTTTGACGGTCCGGCCTTCGAGCGGGCGCGCCGCGCCGTATACGGCGGCTGGCTGCGCGGGCTCGACCGGTTCGACGATCTGTGCGTCGACATGGCCGAGGGGCTCTTCGGCGGGTACGAGCACATGGACGCGTTCCCGCTGCTGGGCGCCATCACGGCGGCCGAGTGCGCCGCGTGGCTGACCGAAACGCTCGCACCCGAGCGCCTGGCGCTCTCGGTCGTGGCCCCGAAAGGAGGCGAGGACGATGCCGACGATGATGCGTGACGCCGCCATCAGCTTTCCCCTGCTCGGTGACTGGAGCATTGACCCCAGCGCGTCGTTCACGCTCTTCGGCCGCACGTTTTACTGGTACGGCGTGATCATCGCCGTGGGCTTCATCCTCGCAATGCTTTACTGCGCGCGGCACTGCCGCCGCTGCGGCATCGGGCCGGACACGCTCTACGACTTTCTCATCTGGATGATCCCGATCGCCATCATCGGCGCGCGGCTGTACTATGTCATCTTCCAGTGGGGCGACTACCGCGCCCACCCCATCGACGCGCTCAAGATCTGGGAGGGCGGGCTCGCCATCTACGGCGGCGTCATCGCGGGACTGCTGACCGGCATCGTCTGGTGCCGGAAGAAGAAGATCCCCTTCGGCGCGATGGCGGACGTGTGTGCGCCCGGCCTGCTCATCGGCCAGTGCATCGGCCGCTGGGGCAACTTCATCAACCGCGAGGCCTTCGGCCGCGAGACGACCGCCTTCTCCCGCATGGGGCTCACGCTCCCCGGCCGGGAGACCGTGTACGTACATCCGACGTTTCTGTATGAGAGCCTGTGGAACTTCGCGGGCTTTCTGCTGCTGCACTTCTGGTTCCGAAAGCACGAGCGGAAGTTTGACGGCGAGCTCATCCTGCTCTACGCCGTGTGGTACGGCATCGGCCGCGCGCTCATCGAGGGCCTGCGCACCGACAGCCTGTACATCACCGGCACGAGCATCCGCGTCAGCCAGCTGCTGGCCGGGGTGTCGGCGGCCGCCGCGGCGGTCGTGCTTGCGCTGTTTTACACCGGAAAGCTCCGCCACGCGCCGCGCTATGTCGACCGCGGCGGGCAGCCGAACGCATAAATTCCAGTTTGTATTTTCATTCTCCAAGGAGGTTTTTCCCCATGAAAGATTACCGTGACATGCTCAGCAGCCTGAAGAACAAGGTCGTCAGTGACGAGATGCGCGACAAGGTCGCCGGCGCCGCCCACGCCGTGGGCGACCGCGCCAAGTACGCCTCGCACATGGCGCGCCTGACCGTGGACTGCAACACCGAGCTCGAGCGCGTCAAGCGCACGTACACCGAGATCGGCCGCCTGTACTACGAGAACTACCGCGACACGGCCGACGCCTTCCTCGCCGACCTCTGCCAGCAGGTGACGGACGCAAACGCCCGCGTCGCCGCGCTCGAGGCGCAGATGGACGAGCTGCGCGCCGCCGCGAAGGAGTACCGCCCCGCGCCGGATCTGCACACCGTGGACGCCGACGTCACCGTCGAGCCGGAGGACATCGAGGTCGAGGTGACCGAGGAGCCCGCGCCGGAGGAATAAGCACGGAAGGGCAAAACAGAAACGCCCCCGCTTCCAGACGGAAGCGGGGGCTGTTTTTATGCTGTTTCCCGGTCGCAGTAGAGCATCAGGATGGCCGCTACCTGCGCGCGGCTGGCGTAGCCGCGCGGCGTGAGGCGCACGCCGTCGTCCGCGCCGACGCCGCTGACGAGCCCCTGCTCGACCGCCCAGGTGAGCGCGGCGTAGGCATAGCCCGCAACGCTGCCCACATCCGGGAAGGCCGTGAGCGCACTGCCCGTCGTGACCGGGCGGCCGGACTGCTCATAGAGGATGACCGTGAAGTCCTGCCGCGTGATGGGCGCATCGGGGTCAAACGTCGTGGCCGACGTGCCGGCGACGAGCCCCGTCCGGTACGCCCAGCGCACCGCGGCATAGTACCACGCGTCGGGCGCCACGTCCGTAAACGGCAGCGCGCCCGCGGTCTCCGGACTGCCTGCCGCCACCCAGAGCAGCTGCACGATCTGCGCGCGGGTGGCGAGCGCCTCGGGTGAGACGGTGACGTCCGACGTGCCGGCCATCAGCCCCGCGCCGATGCAGTAATCCAGCCCGGCGTGCGACCAGAAGTCCGGCTCCGGCATGTCGCGGAACGTGCGGCCCGGGCACAGCCGGTCGTGAAAATACTGCGTGAGCACCGGGAAGCCGTGGCCGTATTCGTCGTCCCGCCCCGGGGCGCCGAGGTCGTCGGCATAGCGATAGAGCGTCTGGCGCACGCGCGCGGCGCTCAGCCCCGGCTGCGCGAGCAGCACGCAGGCCGCCGCCGCCGCGATATGGGGCGCGGCGAACGACGTACCGCTGCGCACGGCCGTGCCGCCGCCCGGCGCCGCGACCGTGACATATGACCCCGGCGCACACAGATCCACCGACGCACCGGAGGCCGAATAGCTATCGTCAAACGTGCGGCTGCGGTCCACGGCCGAGACCGTGAGCGCCGCCGCCTGATTGGCAGGGTAGACATCGTCCGCGTCGCCGGTGGGGTTGCTCTGGCTGCGGTTGCCCGCCGCCGTGACGACGACCACGCCCGAGGCATACGCCTGCGCGAGGACGGTATTTAAAAAGGAGTAGCCCTTCTCAATGGCGTTCGGCCAGCCGAGGCTCATGTTGACGACGGCCGCGCCGTTTTCCAGCGCGTACTCGAGCGCCGTGAGCACGCGCGACGGCTTCGAGAGATCGTCGTCGCCGTACACGCGCAGGACCATCACGTCCACCTCGCCGGGCGTGAGGTCGGCGATGAGCCCGGCCGTGGCCGTGCCGTGGCCGTTGACGTCCGTCATATCGGCTGTGGCATTGGCAAAATCATAGCTGAGCGCCGACACGCGGCCCGCGAGCAGCGGGTGCGTGCAGTCGGCCCCCGTGTCGATGACGGCAACGGTCGTGCGCCGCCCGGCGGGCAGGAGCACGTCCGCCTGATGGCGCAGCGTCGTGAGGCCCATGGCGTGCCCGCCCCAGGAGCGGCTGGCCGTCTCGTCCCAGAGGCCGGCGAGCGTGTCGTCCGCCGTGACCGCCTCGTCGAGAAAGCAGTCCGTCACATCGGGGTCGGCCTGTAAACGCGCGAGCGCGCGCTGCGCCGCCGCCGCGTTCGAAAATTCGAGCACATATTCCTGCCACGCCGCCAGATGCAGCACCCGGTCGGCGCCGTACCCGTCCGCGAGCGCGGGCGCGAAGGCGACTACGCGCGTGGGCTCCGTCACAGCGGCGCGGGCGCACAGCAGACCGCGCGGTGACGCCGGCGCGGCCATCGCCTGCGCCAGCTCCAGCGCGCTCGCTACCTCTACCGGCTGCGTCTGCGCGGCCGCCACGGGCACCGCCAGCGACACCGCGAGCACCAGTGCGAGCAGCAGGGTCAAAAGTCGTTTTTTCATCCCGCGCCTCCTCAGGTCGTGATCGGTACGAACCACAGGTCGCGGTCCACGCTGCCGGAGATGCCCGGCACCGTGCCGTCATAGCTGTACTGCCAGAAATCGTGCGCGTAGTAAAAATCGTCCGCCGTGCCCGGCGCACTCACCCAGAAGGCATAGTCCTTGAGCTGGGTGAAATCGTAGTCATAGTACCCCTGCCAGCGGTTGCCGTAGACGGCGGCGTCGTAGCCCGCGGCCGTGACCGTTTCGCAGAACGCGACGGCGCAGGCCGTTACGTCCTCACCGGTCATCTCCGCGGTGCGCACCGTGTCGCCGGCGGCGACGGTGCTCTGGTCAATGTTCTCCCAGTCGAACACGAGCGGCATGTCGATCTGATAATCATGCGCCGCGTCCACGAGCCACTGCGCCTCCTCGGCTGCCTCCTCGGGCGTGACCGCCTGCGAGAAGAAGTACAGCCCCACGTGCAGCCCGGCCGCGCGCGCCCCGGCGACGTTCTGGCGGAAGCGGTCGTCTTCGACGATGCTGCCCTTGCCGTAGCCCCGGTAGCCCGCGCGGATGACCGCAAAGGCGATGCCGGAATCCGCAACGGCCTGCCAGTCGATGTCCTGCTGGAACGTGGACACGTCGATGCCCTGCAGCACGCGGTAGGCCGTGCCGGTGTAGGTCACGGAGCCGTCCGCCCCGGCGGAAAAATCGGACGCCGGAATGCCGAACCTGTCCACGCCCCTGGCGGGGGTGATCCACGCGGTGTTGACGCCGGTGTTCACCTCGACCTGGCCGATGTGCAGCTCGCGCGGCGAGCAGCCTGCGAGCGCGAATGTCATCGCCGCTGCCAGCAGAACGGCCAGCACGCGGCGGAATGTGTGATTGTGATTATTTTTTATATGTAAGCGTTTCATGCCAATAAGTATACCACACCTGCCGCAGGAACGCAAACCGGGCCGGTCTGCCTCAGTCGGGGTCGTAATAATGCGCGAGGTAGCCCGCCGTGCGCAGCGTCTCGCCCGCCATCTGCTCCAGACGCGCGATGCGCGTTTCCAGCTCGCGCCGGGCACGGCCGGAGCGCGGCATGGCCGCCAGTTCCAGCCGCAGCGTGGCCGCGCGCGCACGCAGCGCGTCGCCCGTGGCGCGGTACTGCGCCGCCAATTCGTTCAGTTGCATGCTCTCCCTCCAAAAACATTTGATTTTCGAAAAATTTTTGTTGACAAACATAGTCGGTTTTGCTATGATACATAGGCCGGTGTTGTGCTGGTATAGCTCAGTTGGTAGAGCAGCTGATTTGTAATCAGCAGGTCGGGGGTTCGAGTCCGTCTACCAGCTCCACCTTCTGATAAATTGCATATGGGGGAATTCCCGAGTGGCCAAAGGGGACAGACTGTAAATCTGCTGGCAATGCCTTCGATGGTTCGAATCCATCTTCCCCCACCAAAAATACCGATTGTCCTTTTGGACGGTCGGTATTTTTCTTTGCATGGAAGATGGAGTCGAAGTTTATCCCCGTCAGGGGAAATCCATCTTCCCCCACCAGAAAAACCGTCTTGCCTTGCAAGGCGGTTTTTCAATGAAATCCGTCCTGCGGACGGGTGAAATCCTGCCGTGCAGGATGCAATACGCGCCGCGTGTGAAATCGCTGCGGCGATGGGTGGACGGATTTCCTTTCACCCGAGCGAAGCAAGGATTTCATCTGCCGGCGACAGCCGGAGATTTCACCGTGCGCATGCACGATCTCATCAAAGGAGTTCACGCCATGGCTGAAAACAAGCTCACCGACCTGTCCATGGATTTTGCCGTACAGACGCTGCAGCTCTGCGAAACCATACACAGCCACAGCGCCCTCGTGAATCAACTCGAACGCTCATCCACCTCCATCGGGGCCAACATTCGTGAGGCGAGTTATGCGCACGGAAAGGCAGACTTCATCGCCAAGCTCCAGATCGCGCTCAAGGAATGTTATGAGACGGAATACTGGCTGGAGCTGTTCCAGCGTGCAGGCATTGCCGACCTCGACAGCATCGACCCGCTCCGACGTGCCAGCGGCACGATCCGGCGAATGCTCATCGCCTCCGTCAACACCGCGAAGAAAAACCGCACATGACCTGCCCGTCCACACCGTGGGCGGGTTTTTCTTTTACGCCCCCTCACACCCCCGGTGCGCCCAGCCGCGCGGCCAGCTCCCGGCGGGACAGACCGCTCACGAGCGTGTCAAAACAGTCGGCACATACCGTCAGCCCGCCGCGCACGCACGGCCACAGATACGCCTCGGCCCACGACGGCAGCGGCGCAAAACACACCTCGCATCGCCGCATCTGCGTTCCCCCTTTCTTTCGTAAAATTATTATGCATTCGGATAACTTTCGACCTTAGTTTATACTCGTTAGAATAATTTGTCAAGCAGTTTTTTTGCTCCTGCATAAAAATCGCGCCCGGTTGTTTCTGCACGCGCGCAGAGTGTTGCTTTTTTGACGAAAACAAAGCGATTTAAAGTATTCTTTCTGACTTTTTGCACAAAAAAATCAAGAAATTATATGGAAAACGGATATTGCAATCTTTTTCCGTTTGCGTTACCATGATGAAGGAAATTGGCCGCTCAGGCCGTTTATGAGAGCAAAGCGAATAATAAGAAAGAGGTAAGAAAATGATCAACAATGCATATCTGAACCGCGTCTTCGCCGACCTTCAGAAGAACCACCCCAACGAGCCCGAGTTCCTGCAGGCCGTTGACGAAGTCTTCGAGAGCCTCCAGTACGTCGTTGACAAGCACCCCGAGTGGGAAGAAGCCGGTCTCATGGAGCGCTTCGTCGAGCCCGAGCGCATCATCATGTTCCGCGTTCCCTGGGTGGACGACAACGGCAAGGTCCAGGTCAACCGCGGCTACCGTGTGCAGTTCAACTCCGCGATCGGCCCCTACAAGGGCGGTCTGCGCTTCCACCCCTCGGTCAACCTGTCCGTCATCAAGTTCCTCGGCTTCGAGCAGATCCTGAAAAACTCCCTGACCACCCTCCCCATGGGCGGCGGCAAGGGCGGCTCCGACTTTGACCCCCACGGCAAGTCCGACGGTGAGGTCATGCGTTTCTGCCAGAGCTTCATGACCGAGCTCTACCGCCACATCGGCCAGTTCACCGACACCCCGGCCGGCGACATCGGCGTCGGCGCCCGCGAGGTCGGCTATATGTACGGCCAGTACAAGAAGATCGTCGACCGCTTCGAGGGCGGCGTCATCACCGGCAAGGGCCTGACCTACGGCGGCTCCCTCGCCCGCACCGAGGCCACCGGCTACGGCATCTGCTACTTCTCCGCCGAAGTGCTCAAGCACCTGAGAAACGACAGCTTCGAGGGCAAGAAGGTCATCGTGTCCGGCTCCGGCAACGTCGCACAGTACTGCGCGCAGAAGTGCATGCAGTTCGGCGGCAAGGTCATCGCCATGAGCGACTCCAAGGGCTACATCTATGATCCCAACGGCATCAACCTCGACGTGCTGTTCGACATCAAGCAGAAGCGCCGCGCCCGCATCAGCGTCTATGCCGACGAAGTGCCCGGCAGCGAGTACCATGAAGGCTGCAAGGGCATCTGGACCATCCCGTGCGACATCGCTATGCCGTGCGCATCCCAGAACGAGATGGATCTCGAGGGCGCGAAGGCCGTCATCGCCAACGGCGCCATGGCTGTGTTCGAAGGCGCGAACATGCCGCTGACCCCCGAGGCCATCAACGCGGTCATCGAGGCCGGCCTGCTCTACACGCCGGGCAAGGCTTCCAACGCCGGCGGCGTCGCCACCTCCGGTCTGGAAATGAGCCAGAACTCCCTGCGCATGAGCTGGAGCTTCGAAGAAGTCGACGAGAAGCTGCACGGCATCATGAAGAACATCTTCAAGTCCTGCTATGACGCCTCCGTCGAGTGCGGCCAGCCGGGCAACATGATGCTCGGCGCCAACGTTGCCGGCTTCCTGAAGGTCGCCAACGCCATGATGGCTCAGGGCATTGTGTAATTTCAAAATCTCTGTCTCTGCATAAGGAAGGTCCCCGAAACGTCTGTTTCGGGGACCTTTTTTGCAGGTGCGCAGGGAGGCGGGGGGCGGCGGAAGGGGCACGGTTTTTTCCGGCGGCTTCCGGTCATGCGGCATTCTCGGCTCCCTTGTGGAAAGGGAGCTGGCAGCCATCAGGCTGACTGAGGGATTGACATGCGCATTCTCGCACTGCAGCCGGTATCTGCAATCCCTCCGTCACGGTGCAGAGCGCTGTGCCACCTCCCCTTACACAGGGGAGGCATCGCCGGACGGCGATGCAAAAATTTTATCCGAGGCGGGCCTTGCCTCCTCGGGCTTCCCCGCTGCTCCGGTATTTCGGAAACAGCCAGTATTCGCCGCGCTGCAGGAACGCGCAGTCCTGCCTCCGCAGTCAAATCTCCCCCTTTGCGCGGCGGGGCGATGCATGCTATAATGGCCGCAGACTTTTTCGGGAGGTGCGGCCATGGACACACAGAGACTATCGCAGACGGTGCAGCCGCTGCTTGACTGGTACCGCGGGCATGCGCGCGTGCTGCCCTGGCGCGCCGACCGTGAGCCGTACCACGTGTGGCTCTCGGAGATCATGCTGCAGCAGACGCGCGTCGAGGCCGTGCGCGGGTACTACGCGCGCTTTCTCGCGGCCGCGCCGGACGTGTTCGCGCTCGCGGCGCTGCCGGAGGCGCAGCTGCTCAAGCTCTGGGAGGGACTGGGGTACTATAACCGCGCGCGCAAGGCGCAGGAATGCGCCCGTGAGATCGCGGCGCGCGGCGGCGTCTGGCCCGACACGGTCGAGGGTCTGCTGGCGCTGCCGGGCATCGGCCCGTATACGGCCGGGGCCATCGCCTCGATCTGCTTTGAGCGCCCGGCCGCCGCCGTGGACGGCAACGTGCTGCGCGTGTGCGCGCGCGTGCTCGACGACGCGACGCCCATCGACAACGCCGCGCACAAGGCGGCACTCACCGCGGCGCTGAGCGCGTGCTACCCCGCCGGGCACTGCGGTGACTTTACGCAGGCGCTCATGGAGCTCGGCGCGACCGTCTGCGGCCCGAACCGCACGCCGCAGTGCGAGGCCTGCCCGATCGCGGCGCTGTGTCTCGCCCGCGCGCACGGCACGGCGGCCGCCCTGCCGGTCAAGGCACCAAAGCGCGCCAAACGCGCCGAGGAGCACACCGTGTTCTGCCTGCGCTGCGGCGACCGGCTCGCCGTCGAACGGCGGCCATCGAGCGGCCTGCTTGCCGGGCTCTGGCAGCTGCCGAACACGCCGGGCCTGCTCGACGAGCGGCAGGCGGGCGCCTACGCCAGCGGGCAGGGCCTCGGCGATGTGCGGCTGCGCAGCGCGCGCGACGGCAGGCACATCTTCACGCACATCGTCTGGACGATGCGCTGCTACACGCTTGAGTGTTCGGCCATGCCGCCGCGCTACCACTGGGCCACGCCCGACGAGCTGCGCGAAGAGATCTCGCTGCCGACGGCATTCCGGCAGTTTGTGGACACGGAATGATCGCAAAGCCGCCCCTGTCTGATCTGACAGGGGCGGCGGGATTTTAAATGTGTGCGAATCGAACGCTCGCGCTCAGCGCCAGAAGTCGTCGTTCCGGTCGCGGTACTGCGGCGGCATGGGGTACTGCATGCGGCGGAAGTAGTCAAACACCGTCTCGCGCGTGACACGGCGGTCATCGCGCGACGAGCGGTTCACGCGCCGGATGCCGAACACGTACAGCGCGACGAGATACGCATAAAACAGCAGCGTGAAGCGGCTGTCGCTCTCCTGCGTGAAGGCCAGAAAGTCATAGCAGCCGTGCATCAGCACCGGCACGACGACGCTCAGCGCGAGGTAGGCCTTCCGGTCATCGTCGCGCCCCCAGTAGTCGGAGAGCTTGGCGTAGCCGTAGAAATAGCCCATGAACACACCGAAGATCGCGTGGCCGGGCACGGCCGTGACCGCGCGCACGATGCCGGTGGCGAAGCCGTAGCTGTAAACATACTTCACGTTCTCGAATGCGGCAAAGCCGAGCGCGACCATGACGGCGTAGACGATGGCATCAAACTGATAGTCGAACGCCGGATTGCGCCACGTCGTGCGCAGGAAGAGGAACTTACACGTCTCCTCCGTCAGGCCGGCGACGACGAACGCCTCGAGAAAGTAGCCGAGGTAGACATTGCGCACGTTCAGCCGCTCGATGATGGCGCTGAGAATGAGCTCGACCACAATGGCCGGCAGGCACGAGAGCACGCCGTAACCAAGGAGCTTGGCAATCAGGGCCGGCGGCTCTTTGTCCGTGCGGTCCTTGCGGCAGATATACACCACCAGCACGACGGCCGGCAGCAGCGCGATGAACATCAAAGGGTCGATCATGGGGGAAACCTCCAATCTGGGATGTGCGGGAGTGGGAGCCTGCATCGCCGTTCGGCGATGCCTCCCTTTCCACAAGGGAGCCAAGGGGCACGATACCGGCGGAACGGCCGCAGGCTGCCGGTCAGAACAGCAGCCAGATCAGCAGCGGGATCGTCACGGCGGACAGAACCGTGCTGAGGAAAATGCACTTGGACGCGAACGCGTCCGACCGCTCATACTGCAGGCACAGCGCCGTGACGACCATGGCCGACGGACACGCCGCGAGCAGCACCGGGATGCCGAGCAGCACACCGCTGACAAATGGCCGCAGCACCAGCCACGTCAGCAGCGGACACACGAGCAGGCGCACCGCCGACACGGCATAGACCCGCCAGTCGGTCAGCGCCGCGCGCACGGAAATGGCGCCGAGCGACGTGCCGATGATGAGCATCGACAGTGGGATCGTCGCGCCCGCAAGCGTGGAGATCGTATCAGCGATGACGGCGGGCACATGGATGCGCGAGAGCAGCAGCACGACCGACAGCAGCGTCGCAATGACAGGCATGTTGAGCACCTTGCGCCAGTCAAAGCGCGCGCCGTCCGTGCCCGAGAGCTGCGCCGCGCCGATGGAATAGAGCGCGAGGTTGAACGGAATGTTGCACAGGGAGGCAAAAAAGACCATCTCGTCGCCAAAGATCGCCGCGACGACCGGCAGCCCCACGAAGCCCACGTTGCCGAACGCGGTCACGAGCCGCGTGGCGCCCGCGTCCTCGCTGCGCGTGCGCATCAGCCGTGGCAGAAACCACGCCATGACGACCTGCAGCACGGTCGCCGCCGTGAGCACGAGGACATAATCGACAATGTCGCGGCCGGTGAAATCCGGCACGCTCAGCACGGAATTGAGGATCGTCGCCGTGAGCAGGACGTTCATCACCAGCGGCGTGACGCGCTGATTAAACTCCGGCCCCGTGATGCCGATGCGCGCACAAAGGTAGCCAAGGAGCATGATGAGCACCAGCATGGCCATCTTGGCAAAAACAATGGACAGATTCATATTTCTCTTTTTCTCTCTTTTCTCGGATTCTCTCGTCTGGCGGCGCATGGTGCTGCCAACCCAGTATAAAATAGTATATGCCAGACATCGTGTCTTGTAAAGCGGAATTCTCAACGGGTACTTGCCAAACGCCGCCCGGCCTGTTACACTGGCAGGAAAGGGGGTGTGCGCATGAAGAAAACCGTCATCACCGTTATCCGCATCATCGTCATCGTCGCCATTCTGGGCCTGCTGACCTACGGCGGCTTTGTTGGGATGAACCGCGTGTCCGGCACCGGGGACTACACCATCGACGCCTACGCCGCGACCGACGACGGCGGTCTGCTGACCGTGACAAAGGCCGGCACGACCGTGCACGTCAAGTGCTCGGCCGATCAGCTCGCCGCCGTGGCCGCACAGCCGGACGGCACGTTCCACCTGTCGTTCTCCTACAGCCAGATCACGAACAGCGGCACGCTCAAAGACATCACGCCCGCCGGCTGACCACTGTGCCGCGCGGCTGACTGCCCGTCTGAACACGCCCGCCGGCTGACAACCGGCCGGGCGCGTTTCTTAACAATTCTGAATTTTTCGCGCGCGCTTGCACAATCCGCGCCGGTGCGCGTATAGTAGAGGCAGCAATTAACAGATTTTCGGAAACCAAACATTCTCCCGGAGGTGACCTCGTATGCAGACAACCGATCCCCGCCGCACCCCGCGGTCCGACAGCGAGGAGCGCACGCCGAAGCAGGGAGCGGCCGCCCGTCCGCTCCCGGTCAACCGCCGTGCGCCGCAGCGCCGCGGCCCGAACCAGTCGATGCTGGTGTTTGCGGCCGTGCTGGCCGTGATCGTGCTGACAGCAGTGCTGGTGCTCGTGCTCGTGAGCCGGCACAACCGCGCGCCCAAGGACGACCCCGCCGCGCTGGCCACGCCCACCGCACAGATCACGGAGCAGGACACCGTGCTCGCGGAGGCGAAGCACCTCGCCGCGCAGTATGACTACGACAAGGCCATCGCCGCCGTGACGGGCTTTGCCGGGTGGGAGAACGCACCGGAGCTGCAGCAGGCCAAGGCCGATTTCGAGGCGCAGAAGGCACAGGCCGTCCGCTGGGCCGACCCGACGACCATTCCGCACGTCTTTTTCCACACGCTCATCGCCGACACCGCCCGCGCCTTTGACGGCGACCCCGAGCAGGGCGGCTACAACCAGTTCATGACCACGATCAAAGAGTTCAACGCCGTGCTGCAGAGCCTGTACGAGCGGGGCTACGTGCTTGTGGACATCCACGACGTCGCCGGGCCGCAGCAGCAGGCCGACGGCTCGACGAAATACGTTGCGGGCGACATCTATCTCCCCGCCGGGAAAACGCCCATCGTTATGTCGCAGGACGACGTGTGCTACTATGAATACATGACCGACAGCGACGGCGACGGCAGGCCCGACAAGGGCGGCGACGGCTTTGCCTCCCGCCTGCTGGTGAAAGATGGCAAGCTCACGTGCGAGTACGTGGACGCCGACGGCCAGACGCGCTACGGCAGCTATGACCTCGTGCCGCTGCTCGATGATTTCCTCGACCAGCACCCCGACTTTTCCTACCGCGGTGCGCGTGCGATCATCGCCGTGACCGGGTATCAGGGCGCCTTCGGCTACCGCATCAGCAGCGACTACAAGGCGAAGCTCGGCGACGAGGCCTTCGCGCAGGCGTGCAGGGACGCGCGCGAAGTGGCCGACGCGCTGCGTGCCGAGGGCTACACGATCGCGAGCCACAGCTACGGCCACCTGACCTACGGCGACATTTCGCCCGAGCGTCTGGCCGGCGACGCGCAGAAGTGGAACGATCAGATCGCGGCCGTCATCGGCGAGACCGACGTGCTGCTCTACCCCTTCGGCAGCGACATTGCCGGCATCGAGGCCTACAAGGGCGCGAAGTTTGACACGCTCTATGGTCTGGGCTTCCGCTATTTCTGCAACGTGGACTCGGCCAAACACTGGGTGCAGATCCACGACGGGTATGTCCGCCAGGGCCGGCGCAACATCGACGGCTACCGGATGTACTACCAGCCGAACCTGCTCGACGACCTGTTTGACACCAAGACCGTCTGGGACGATGCCCGTCCGACGCCCGTGCCGAAGATCTGACCGGGCGGGATACGGCGCACCACTGGCAATGAAAGCCTTCCTCTTGAGGAGAAGGCTATGGCACACCACCGGCAGCGCCGCATCCACCATCCGGCCCCGTTCCATATACGACAAAATCCCCTGACTGTTCGGTCAGGGGATTTTGCTTGGGATGGGAAAAAAGATAAGGGGGGATTTATCGACCAATCAGTCCTTGCGCTCGTCGCCCCAGAAGAACAGGGCCACGGTGCCCGGACCGGTATGGCTGCCAATGGTGGTGCCGACGCTGTAGATCTCTACCTTGCCGTTGAGCTTCGGAAACTTCTGCTCGATGGCATCGGCCACAGCGCGCGCGTCGTCATAGCACGCCGAATTGGAGATATAGCACTTGCCGGAGTAGTCGAGGCCGCCCTGCGCATGCTCTTCCATGCGGGCGACGATCTCTTTCAAGACGCGCTTCTTGCCGCGGATCTTGGAGCGCGGGATGAGCCGGCCGAGGTTATCCATGTTCAGCAGCGGACAGATGTCCAGCAGGCCGCCGAACACGCCGGCCACCTTGGAGATGCGGCCGCCCTTGACATAGAACGTCAGGTCCGTGGAGAAAAACCAGTGGTGCAACTCGAGCTTGTGCGCCTCGGCCCAGTCGCGCACGGCGTCGATGGACATGCCCTCGTCGCGCAGGTCGGCGAGCTTATCCATCAGCAGACCGTAGCCCGAGGACGCGCCGAGCGAGTCGACGATGTAGATCTTCCGGTCGGGATAGCGCTCACGCACGATGCGCGCGGCGTTCTCTGCCGAGTTCGACACGCCCGACAGGCCCGAGGACAGGCAGACATGCAGAATGTCCTTGCCCTGCTCAAGAAACGGGGTGAAATAGTCCACAAACTCCGAGATGTTCACCTGCGAGGTGCGCGTCTCGGCGCCGTTTGCCATGGCGGCGTAAAACTTGTCAAACGGCATCGTCTCGCCCAGATCATCCGGGTAATCCACGCCGTCGAGCGCATAGTGGAAGCAGATATACGAAATGTCACGCTGCTGGAAATGCTCCTTGGTCAGGTCGGCGGTGGAGCAGCAGCTCAGTACGAAATCGGCCATAATGTCGGTCTCCTTTGCATCCTTCGATTTGCCCGCCGGGCGGGCAGACTTTGTTCCTTCACAATACGCAGGTATCATACCCGCAGCGGGGACATTGCGCAACCTACAAAACGGAACCGGGGCGTAGAACACGGCCCTGCCCTGCTCTACGCCCCGAAAGGCACACTCTACAAATCATAGAATGTCTGCAATATCAATGCTTTGCGCGGATGTGGAAGCTGAAATACACAACGGCTTCGGCCGGGATGAGAATGAGGAAAAGCTGCCAGAAATTCATCCCGAAGCGCAGCAGCACGAGGTAACCGGCGAGGAAGATGCTCGCCACAAGACCAAGCACCACATACAAATTGCCCTGCCCGCCGAAAAACACGCTGTTGAGCACGAGGTAGGTAATGACCGCCGCCGGCACGAAGCAGGGAAACACGACCCACTCCACCTGGCCGAGCCACAGCCACAGCACCACAAACACCAGCACCGCCAGCGTGACGATGCCCATGAGGGCGACCAGGATGATGGCATGATGGCTGCGGTCGCACGCGCTGGGCTCGGGTCCGGGCTGCCACGCATCATGCTCGTTGAGCAGGTAATCGACCGTGACGCCGAAGAGCTCGCTCATGCGCTTGAGCACCATGGCATCGGGAATGGCCTCACCGCGCTCCCACTTGGAGATCGACTTGTCCGAATAATTCAGTTGTTCACCAAGCTCCGCCTGCGTCATGCCCGCAGCCGTGCGCAGACGGATCAGGTTGCTGGCGAAGATGAGTTTCAGTTCGTCCATGGCGGCGACCTCACAATGGTTTTATCTCGTCTATTTTACGCACGTGCGCGCGCGTTGTCAACCGTCATGTCGCCAGACGATCTCCGCGGCCGTGCGCGCGGCGGCCTGCTCGTCGGTGAGCAGACGCACGAGCTCGAGTGCGAACGGGATCGCCGCGCCGAGGGCGCGGCCGGTCGTGATCGGCCCGTCGGTGACAACGTCGGCATCCACCATGTGCGCGCCGGTGCACTTGCTCTCAAAGCCGGGGTAGCACGTGGCGCGGCGTCCGGCGAGCAGGCCGTACTGCGCGAGCACGCTCGGCGCGGCGCAGATGGCCGCGGCGCGGCCGCCATGCTCGAGCGTGCGGCGCACGAGCGCCTCCACGGCCGGGCTCTTGGCGAGATTCGTCGTGCCGGGCATGCCGCCCGGGAGCACGACAAGCTCCGGCGGCGCTGCCAGCAGCTCCGGCAGCGTGCGGTCGCACGTGATGGGCACGCCGTGCGCGCCGACAACAGTGTGCGCGTTCTGAACGGACACGGTATACGTCTCCAGTCCGGCACGGCGGAGAATATCGAGCGTGATGAGACCCTCGCACTCCTCGAGCCCTTCGGCAAACAGCAGATAACATTTCGACATGATGGGTTCCCCTTTCTCAAAAAAACGGTTACATCAGCGGCGCAACGAGCTTGAGCAGCGCGGCCGCGATGCGCGTGTGCAGCGGGATGCGCGCAAGATCGCCGTGCGTGACGACCTGCGACTGGGCACGTGTGGCGTCATAATCCGCCACAATGTCCTTGATGCATGGACAGTCATAGAGATACACCGCATCCTCAAAGTGCAGGTACAGGCTGCGGTAATCGAGATTGATCGTGCCAACGACGGCCTTACGGTCGTCGCTGACGAACACCTTCGCGTGCACGAAGCCGGGCGTGTACTCGTAAATTTTCACCCCGGCATCGAGCAGCTCGCGGTAGTGCCCCTTGGCGAGGGCGAAGGCAAACTTCTTGTCCGGCACGTGCGGCAAAATAAGCTCCACGTCCACGCCGCGCTTGGCCGCGAACGTGAGCGCCATGACCATCGTCTCATCGAGGATAAGGTACGGCGTCATGATGCGCACATAGCGCTCGGCGTGGTTGAGGATGTCGAGATACACGCACTCGCCCACGCGCTCGTCATCGAGCGGGCTGTCGGCATACGGCAGGACGTAGCCGGAGGCCTCCGGCAGCGGGCGCTGCGGCACGCGGAGATAGCGGCCGTAAGAATCGGTGTCCGGCTCGCGCTCGTCCATGCCCCACATCTGCAGGAACATGAGCGTGAGCGAGCGCACGGCCTCGCCCTCCAGACGCACGGCCGTGTCCTTCCACACGCCGTAGACGCGCACCAGGTTCGCGTACTCGTCGGCAAGGTTCACGCCGCCGGTGAAGCCGACGCGCCCGTCGATGACGGCGATCTTGCGGTGGTCGCGGTTGTTATAATACGTGCTCACGAGCGGGCGCAGCGGCGCGAACATCTTGCAGTGGATGCCGAGCGCCTCCATGCGCTTGGGGTAGCCGTACGGCAGACGGTAGAACGTGCACGTACCGTCATAGAGCACGCGCACCTCAACGCCGGCGCGCACCTTTTCCTCCAGGATTTTCAGGATGCGGCCCCAGACGTCGCCCTCCTCGATGATGAAATACTCGAGGAAGATGAAGTGTTCGGCCGACTGCAGCGCCTCGATGAGCGCACCGATCTTGTCCTGCCCCATGGGGTAGTAGGTCACGGCAGTGTTTTCGTACACGGGGTAGTCGCCGGAGCGCAGCGTGTACTCAGCGAGGTTGTGCACCTCTGGCAGCTCGGTGCGCAGGCGGGCCATGAGCTCGGTCTGGCGCGGGACGTACTGCACGGTGCTGAGGATGCTCTCCTGCACGCGGCGGTTGGCGTAGCGGTGGCCGATGTCGAGCTGCACGAACAGGTACAGCAGCACGCCGAACGTCGGCAGTGCCATGACGAGGATGATCCAGGTGATCTTCGTCGTCGCGCTGCCGGACTTGTTGACAAGGTAGATGATGACCGCAACGCTCATGACGCGCAGGACGATCGTCAGCGCGGGGTAGTAGCGGCCGAGATAGTGCGCGCCGAGCACCATGATGGTGATCTGCAGCAGGAGCAGCAGCGTGATGACCATCGTGCGGCCGAACACGATGTCCAGCAGCCGGCGCTTGCCGCGGCGCAGCAGGCGGATCTCATTGTCGTCCTCAAACCAGTCGTTGCGCACACGCGCACCTCCTTCTGTGTTGTTATCTTTTTATCATATCCGAAATTCCGAAAACGGTCAAGGGACATTCCGGTCGATTTTCCTGCGGCGCGAAACAGCGGCGCTCCCTCGTCTCCGGTCATGAAAAACCGCCCGCACGGGTCTCCGTGCGGGCGGGAACACTGCCTGTGCAGCTATTATGCGTAAAAGACGTGGTCGCCGATCGTGGCCGTGTAGGTCAGGCGGCTGTTGAACCACGAGGCATTGCATGCCGAGGGATTGATGAAATACAGGCTCTCGCCCACCGGGTCATACCCCTCGAAGGCGAGCTTCGCCGCGAGCTCGGCGTCCTCGTCCGGCGTAAGGCTGATGCGCCCGTCGGCCGTGGGCGAAAACTGCGCCACACCGCCACGCCGGTCGAACACGACCTCCTTGACGCTGTTGGGAAACCGTTCGTCCGCCACGCGGTTGAGCACGACATTGCCGACCGCGATCTGCCCGTCCATGGGCTGGTTTCCGGCCTCGGCATTGATGATGTGGCTGAGCCAGTAGACATCGCGCGCGCCGTAATAGCTCTCGCCGCTCTCGAGCAGCGCCTGCTCTGACGCGTCGACACGCAGGCTGGTATTGTCCGCGCTGAACGCGGCCGTGACGCCGAAGATCTTTTCCAGATCCGCCAGCGGCAGCACCACTTCCCCGTCGAGGGCATACACGCCGTCGGGCGCGTAGAAGCAGCGGCCGTTGGCCGTGTAATACGTCGCGCCGTAGGTCGCCGTGATGTCCGCACCGTCGACCGTGACGGTCTCGGTGTCCCCATCGGTGACGGTGTCGCTCTCGAGGCCGAGCATCTCGGCGAACGCATCCGCCGGGAGCCAGACCGCATCGCCGAGCACGTAGCAGTAGCCGCAGAAGCGGTCGTCCACGTACACGGGCGTGTAGTCGCAGGTGACAGTCTCGGTGTAGTCGCCGGCGTCCATGCCGACGGCGACCGTGCGCACGACCGGCGAGGTCGCCTGCGCGGCGGCCTGCACCGCAAGCTTCTCGTCGCGCTCGGGCGCGGCCAGGGACGCATCCCCGCTCACGACCGCCTTTGCCGCCAGCGCGCTGCCGTCCGGTCCGGCGGCCAGCGCCGAGTTTTCACCGGCGAGCCAGAAAAATCCGCACAATAAGCCGCAAAGCAGGCAGACGATGCACATCAGCGACAGGCCCGACTTCACGGACAGGCCCGCTTTCTTCGTTCGATTCATGACGTGCAGCCTCCTTTGCTGATTCATCGCAGGGCACACGGACTTCCATCCACGCGCCCCGTTATGGATAATTATATTCATTTTTCAAACCGCACGCAATCGGCAAAATGCACAAAGCATGTTTTTAAGTTCTGAATAATATCCACAAAAAATTGCGCAAACAACAAAATATAGCGTTATGTGACGTTATTCTACGCAAGTTGTTGTGTTGTATACTTTGACTAAATCCAACGATTCGACGCAAAGTGACGAAAATAAAAAGATGCAAGTTCGCAAAAAATTCTTGCAAACTTGCATTATGTCAACTATTTTTATTATTTGAAAGAATTATGTTAATCTTTTTCCCGCCTCACAATGCCTGACGCAGCGCCTTGGCGAGCTGGTCCGGGCAGGAGGTCGGCTTGCCGCCGCAGCGCACGCCCTCCATACGCTCGATGGCCTGCTGCACCGGCATCCCCACCAGGAGCCGCGAAATGCCCTGCAGATTGCCGCTGCACCCCCCTTGCACCTCAACTTGGCGGATAATTCCGTCCTCCACCTCCACCCGCATCAGGCGGGAGCAGACACCTTTCGGACGGTATGTGATCGTCATGACGACGCCTCCTTCAAGATTTTTCTGTCCTAAGTATAGCAGATGCGGTGACATAATTCCACCCCCGAAACCATATATATTGTGGAGAATGCAATCGGAGGTGAGCAGATATGACGCTGCGGCAAAAACTGGCCTGTGTGGGGCTGACGGTATTCGGCCTGCAGATCGCATCGGCCGCGGCGGGCGGCGCGCCGCTCGCGGACAGGCTGCGGCTCTGGCTCGACCCGGAGCAGCTGCTGGCAGCATCGGTGCGCATGGAGCTGGGGGCACCGCCGGTGGACGCATCCCCCACGCCGGAGGCAGCGGCGGCGCTCAGCGCGTCCACGCCCGCACCGGAGGCGACACCAACCCCCACCGCGGGCGATGACACCGCCGAGGACGCCCCGACCACGACGGCCGACGGGCTGCCGATCGTGGCGACGAGCATTGCGGGCGGGCTGAGCATCAAGAATGAGACGGACATCGCGGTGGACGCGGCGGCGCTGCTGCAGCAGGGCCCGGCCATGACGCTGCCGGCAGGCGAACCGCAGATCCTCATCATGCACACGCACGCGAGCGAGGCCTTCACCCCTGCGGGGCGCGACCTTTACCCCGCGAGCGACACGTGCCGCACGGAGGACACCAATTATAATATCGTGCACGTGGGCGACGTGCTGGCCGACACGCTCACCGCCGCCGGGCTGCAGGTGCTGCACGACCGGACCATCTACGACTACCCAAGCTACACGGGCTCGTATAACCGCTCGGGCGCGGCCGTGCAGGCGTACCTGAGCCAGTACCCGAGCCTGCGCATCGTCATTGACCTGCACCGCGACGCGCTGTGCTCGGACAGTGTGGTCTACAAGACCGTGGCCGAGCTGCCCGACGCCGCGTGCTCGCAGGTGATGCTGCTCGTGGGCACGAACGCCTCGGGCCTCTACCACCCGTACTGGGAGGAGAATCTGCGCCTGGCAGTGTACCTGCAGGACGCGGTGAACGCCGCGCACCCGACGCTCATGCGGCCGATCACGCTCGTCAACGAGCGCTACAACCAGCACCTCACGCGCGGGTCGCTCATCATCGAGGTCGGCAGCAGCGGCAACACGCTGCAGGAGGCCACGCGCGCCGTGCGCCTGTTCGGCGAGAGCGCGGGGCCGGCGCTCGCCCGGCTCGTGCAGTGACCGGGTCCGACACAGTGCGGCATATTATTAATAGGTATAAAACCGCCCCCGGCGGGCGAGAATCTCCACAGACGGAGTTTCCGGCCAAAGGGGGTGGTTTCATGCAGGTACGCAATTACATGACGGGCGCTGCCGCCGTGACGCATCCGGATGAGCCGGTCGTCGCCGCCGCGCGGCTGATGCGCATGCGCGGCATCGGCGCGCTGCCCGTGTGTGAGGACGACGGCACGCTCGCCGGGATGCTCACCGACCGCGACATCGTGGTGCGCTGCGTCTCGTCCGGGGGCGACCCGGGCGCCGTGACCGTGCGCAGCATCATGTCGCGCGACCCCGTGACGGTCGAGGCGGGCGCGGACATCCGCCGCGCAATGGAGACCATGCGCACAGCGCAGGTGCGCCGCCTGCCCGTGACCGAGGGCGGCAAGCTCGCGGGCATGCTCTCGATCGACGACATCGCCCGCTCTGGCAAGTGGGACATGGAGTGCGCGCAGGCGCTGTGCGGCATCACGGCCAACGTCTGCCGGCGGTGAGGTCGTGCAGCCAGCACAGGTCCAACACGCACCCTTTGGCTTCCTTGTGTCAAGGGAGCTGTCAGCCGTCAGGCTGACTGAGGGATTGATACGATCAACCTTGCACAGCTGCCGGTATCTGCAACCCCTCCGTCGCGGCACAAAGCGCCGCGCCACCTTCCCCGCATCGCCGGAAGGCGACGCAGGATTCCATCCGAGGCGGGCCTTGCCCCTTCGGGCTCCCCCGCTGCGCTTATGCGCAAGTTTTCCCCCGCTCCGGCCGCGCGGTGCCCGCGCGGCCGTCCTTTTTGCGCATCGCCTACGCTGCATCGCGCACAAATTGCGCACAAACGCCAAAACGCGGCGCGGAAAATACAGCAGAATGCACAATCTTGAGAATCATTCGCAAAAAGGACTTTACAAATGCGGTTTCCTGTGGTATCTTCATATCAGTAATAATTCTTGTTACTGATTTGCAAGGAGGTGCTTCGATGCCCACACGCAAAAACAGCAAAAAGCGGCAGGTCATCCTCGAAGCCCTCGCAGCGACGACCGCCCACCCCACCGCGCAGGAGCTGTACCAGCAGCTCAAGCCGGACTACCCCGACCTGAGCCTCGGCACGGTGTACCGGAACCTGAGCCTCTTCGCCGAAGAGGGCGACGCGATGAGCGTCGGCGTGTTCCGCGGGCAGGAGCGGTTCGACGCCCGCACAGAGCCCCACGCGCATCTGCACTGCGTGCAGTGCGGCCGGGTCATCGACGTGCCGCTGCCCGGCGAGCCGGAGGCGCAGCTGTGCGCCCTCGCCCAGAGCGCGACGGACGCGAAGGTGCTCGGGTGCAGCATCACGTTCACGGGGCTGTGCAAGACTTGTCAGCAAGCGGACAAGGGATCCGCTTCCGAATAAAACAACCAACGATCGAAATCAAAAAACATCAGGAGGAATCTTACTATGAAAAAATGGGTTTGCAGTGTCTGTGGTTACGTTTACGAAGGCGAGCAGCCGCCGGTCGAGTGCCCGGTGTGCCATGTGGACGGCTCCAAGTTCATCGAGCAGAAGGCTGAGAAGTCCTGGGCGGCTGAGCATGTCGTCGGCGTGGGCAAAGCGTTCGGTTCCGATGTTCCGGCCGACGTGCAGAAGGAGATCGTCGACGGTCTGAGAGCCAACTTCGAGGGCGAGTGCTCCGAGGTCGGCATGTACCTGGCCATGGCGCGCGTGGCGCACCGCGAGGGCTATCCGGAGATCGGCCTGTACTGGGAGAAGGCCGCGCACGAGGAAGCCGAGCACGCCGCGAAGTTCGCTGAGCTCCTCGGTGAGGTCATCACCGACAGCACGAAGAAGAACCTCGAGATGCGCGTCGACGCCGAGAACGGCGCGACCGACGGCAAGTTCCAGCTCGCAAAGCTGGCCAAGCAGTACAATCTCGACGCGATCCATGACACCGTGCACGAGATGGCCCGCGACGAGGCCCGCCACGGCAAGGCGTTCGAGGGTCTGCTGAACCGCTACTTCGGCAAGTAATTTGCCATAACGGGAGACACAGCCATGAAATACGTCTGTGACATCTGCGGCTACGTCTACGACCCCGCAGCCGGCGACCCCGACAACGGCGTCGCCCCCGGCACGCCTTGGGAAGCCGTCCCCGAAGATTGGGTCTGCCCGCTGTGCGGCGTCGGCAAAGACCAGTTCAGTCCCAAAGCATAACGTGAAAACGAACAGAGGAAGCCGGGTGACCGGCTTCCTCTGTTTTGCTTTTGCACGGGCGGATATGTATCCCGTTGGGAAATTGACAACTGCCGCAGGAAATGTTACACTATGCTTGTCACATGACAGAAAATGCGGCCGCTGCGGCGGCGAAAGAGGGGGAAACACCATGAAATATTGCGCTCAGTGCGGCGCGCAGCTGGTCGATGAGGCCGTGGTCTGCCCGCATTGCGGCTGCGCCGTGGCGCCGACGAAGACCGTCGACCCGAACGCCAGCCCGAAATCGCGCCTGATCACGCTGCTGCTGTGCATCTTCGTCGGCGGGCTCGGCATCCACCGCTTCTACGTCGGCAAGATCGGCACGGGCGTGCTCTGGCTGCTCACGGCCGGCTGCTTCGGCATCGGCGCGCTGGTCGACCTGATCATGATCGCCTGCGGCACATTCACCGACAGCGACGGAAAGCCGGTCACCGACTGGCAGACCTGAACGCTGCACAAAAAAATCGCTCCCCGGCCGGATGGCCGGGGAGCTTTTTGCACATTTTACGGGTCGATCTCGATGATATAGCCGATCTTGCCGCTGTAGAACTGCGGGTAGCGGCCGGCGGGATCGCCGATGCAGTCGTTATAATACCAGCCGCTGTTTGTGCGCGTGATGAGCACATAGTCCTCGGCGGCGCCGTTGGTATCGTGCACGGACGGCTCACCAGACGCCCAGTTGTAGACCGGGTCGACATTGTCCTTGACCCAGGCGAGCTCGCCGCTGTCGGTGCGGTGCAGGCCGATCCAGACATAGGTCAGGCCGGACTCGTCGGCCAGCTGGGCGACGCGCGTCCACTTCTCGGCGCTGTCGATCACGACGAGGTGGCCGCCCTTGGCCTCGGCCGCCGCTTCGGCGTCCGCCCAGGAGACGTCCGCCGTGACGACCTCATACGTCGGCTCCGGCTTCGGCGTCGGGGTGGGCGTGGGCGTCTCGGTCGGGACGGCGGTCTCGACGGGGACGGTCGGCGTCGGGGTGGCCTGCGCCGTGGTGGGCGTGCCGAACACGCCGAGCGAGCGCAGCAGCAGCACGGCCAGCACGCCCGCGCAGATGATGAGCACGGTCAGCAGGATGCCCGCCTTGTGCGACCGGCGCTGCTTGTCCGGCTCGCGCTTTTTCGGGGCGGGACGGTAGGCCTCCGGCTTTTTCGCCGGGGCGGGGCGCTTGCGCTCCGGCTTCGGCTTGGCCGGGGTCTCCGGCTGCGCCGGCTGCTTTTCGGGGCGGAATTTATTCGGCAGCGGCTGTGCGGGCTTCTGCTCCGGCGCAGGCTGCGGTTTGGCTTCCGGTTCGGGCTTGGCTTCGGGTTCAGGTTCAGCCTCCGGTTCGGGCTTGGCTTCCGGCGCCGGTTCCTCGGGCGCGGTCTCCGGCGCTGCCGGGGCTTCCTCGGCCGCAGGCTCCTCAAACACAAGCTCTTCAGCAGAGACTTCCTCGGCAGGGGCTTCCTCGGCGGCAGGTTCCTCCGCCGGGGTCTCCGGCTCCGGTTCGGACTCCGGTTCGGGCGCGGCGGCCTCCTCGGTGAGGATGGCGAGCATCATGCGCTCAACGTCGCTGAGCTCCTGCTCCGGCTTATGGAACATCTCCTGCGCGGTCGGCACGCTGCGGCGCTGCTCGGCGTCGTACTGCTCGAGCGCGGCGCACAGCTCCGCCGGCGCAGCGTAGCGGTCGTCCGGCTTGCACTGCGTGGCGCGTGCGATGATCTCCGTAAGGCCGCGGCCGGCCTTGCGCGCCGGGGGCAGCGGCTCGCCGTTCATGCGGCGGCGCAGCGCGGCGGCCTGATCCTCGGGCTGCGCGGCCCGGTCGTCCGGGTAAAACGGCAGGCGGCCGCCCGACACGCCCGCATACAGCAGCAGGCCGATCGAATACACATCGGCCGAGGCGTCGCGCGTGCCGCTCCAGAAGACCTCGGGCGCCATGAATTCCAGCTCCTCGGTCGTCCAGTCCTTCGTGTCCGTGCGGGCGGGCGCACCGAGACCGACCGTGCCGTCTGCGGCGCGGCTGATGTTGTCCGGGCGGATGCCGCCGTGATATTCCCCGCGCTCCGCCAGGATGCGGCACAGCGCCTCGGCCAGCGCGGTCAGCTCCGCGCGCGAGAGCGTCTGCAGCCGGTCACCGAGCAGGCAGGCGGGATCCAATGCGTGTTTGTCCATGTGATACGCACCTCTTTATGTCCGTGTTGGCATGTTTACATAACTATAAGATAAATAGTAACACACTTATGCCGTCAAGTCAATTCAATCTGACGCGCCGGGCGCGGGTTTGTTCCGCCCGAGGCGGCCGAACCAACGGAAGGTCATCGGCCAGATGCCGGCGGCGAAGACGACCATGAGCGCATAGCGGATGAGGTTGGCGATGTTGTGCCCGCCGCACAGCGCGAGCAGCGGCGCCTTGAGCACGGCGCGCAGGCCGATCGTGATGGCGAGGCCCAGCACGGCCTTGAGCACCTGCGCCCACCAGACGGCGCGCACGTCAAAGTGCACATACCGCCGGTCGAGCCAGTAGGAAAATGTCATGCCCAGCACCGCACCGAGCAGCGTGTAGGCGTTCTTGCGGCCGGAGGCGAGGTTGGCGGCGTCCACGTCCGCGGGAAACGGCCAGAGCTCGGCAAAGAGCAGGTACGCAAGGCCCAGCACGGCCATGGCGCCGAAGAGCCAGTAGAGCCGGTTCGGGTGGCTGTCAATGTCGCGAAAGAGCGGGTAGAGCGCGAACACCAGCACGAGCCCGATGCCGAACGACACGCCGACATCCAGCGGCGTGTGCACGCCGAGGTACATGCGCGAAAACGCCGTGAGCACGATCACGACGGCGCAGACCACGCGCAGCCACGTCCGCCGCGTCCAGCGGCCGAGGCAGCCGAAGGAGGCAAAGACATTCTGCGTGTGCCCGCTCGGGAACGAGTAGCCGGTGGCCTCGGCCCGGGCGCTCTCGACGATGCGGAAATCCGGGTCCTTCACCCACGGGCGCGGGATACGGAACACCAGCTTGAGAAACTGGTTGACGATCGTGCCGACGAAGCCGACCGTGAGCATATAGTACCCGCAGGATTTGCTCACGCACCAGAACACGATGATGGCGACGGCCATGAACACGATCTCGCCGCCGCAATTGGTGATTGCGCCGAGCACCGTGTCAAGCCACGGCGTGCGCAGCTTCGCCAGCGCATAAAGCAGCTGCATAGATGATCTCTCCCCTCTGTGTCTGTCTGCCGCCATTATAGCAAAGCGCGCCGCCGGATTCAACCGCAAAGGAAATTGACAGCGGCGGATGACGATGGTAGGATAAGGGCACAATATGATATATGGAGGCATGTCCCATGGACATCGAAAAAACCATCCGCGCGCTGACCGGCCGCGGCTTCTCCGTGCAGCACTTCGCCACCGGGCGCGAGGCGGCGGACTATCTCGACGGCGCGATCGACGGCACCACCGTCGGCATCGGCGGCAGCAAGACCATCGACCAGATCGGCCTGTATGACCGGCTCGCCAAGCACAACACCGTCTGGTGGCACTGGCGCACGCCGGGCTTTGACACGCTCGACCACGCGCTGACCGCGCCCGTGTACCTCAGCAGCGCCAACGCCATTACGGAAGACGGCCAGATCCTCAACATCGACGGCCGCGGCAACCGCCTCGCCGCCATGGTCTACGGCATCGGCAAGACGGTGTACATCGTCGCGGGTACGAACAAGATCTGCCCGGACTTCGACAGCGCGCTCTCGCGTGCGCGCAACACCGCCGCCGTGCAGAACATGCGGCGCTTTGACGGCGACCAGCCGTGTCACACGGCCGGCCACTGCCTCGACTGCCGCAGCAAGAGCCGCGGCTGCAACGCGCTGCTCGTGCTCTGGGGGCAGATGTTCGACATGGCGAAGGTCGAGGTCGTGCTCATTGACGAACCGCTCGGCCTGTAAGGAGGAGACCCCATGAAAATTTTCAAGCGCATCAAGTGGAGCTACGTCGTGCTCAGCGTGATGTTCCTGCTGCTCGGCATCTATCTCGTTGTGAATCCCGAGACGTCCCTCATCATGATCTGCCGCATTCTGGGTGCTGCCATGGCCGTGTTCGGTGTGATGAAGATCGTGCTCTATTTCATCCGCGAGGTCGAGGGCGTGGCCATCCGGTTCGATTTTGCCGTGGGCCTGTTCTGCATCATCCTCGGCGTGCTCATGCTCTGGCGCGCCCCGGCACTGACGGACATCCTCTCGGTCATGATCGGTCTGCTCGTGCTCGTCGACAGCGTGTTTAAGCTGCAGGTTGCCGTCGATTCGCGGCGCATGGGCGCGCACTCGTGGTGGGTCACGCTCGTGTGCACGGTCGTGTGCCTGGTGCTCGGCATCCTGCTGGTCTTTAACCCCTTTGACGGCAAGCAGGTGCTCACGATCATGATGGGCGTATCGCTCATCGTCGACGGCGTGCAGAACCTGTGCACCGTCGTGTATGCCGCCGTGTTTGTCAAGGACGTGAAAAACGCCGTGCACAACTTCGTGGACGACGCCACCGCCGTCGAGACGACCGGCGAGGTCATCGGCGAGGACGACGCCGGGTCCAGGCCCGACGACGGCCCGAAAGCGCCGTAAGACGTCAAATTCTGCTCAATTTTGCCGGACGCGGAGAAATTCCCGTGTCCGGCTCTTTACTTTTCCGGTGCTTTGGTGTAAAAAAGATAGGAAAATGTATGCAAATCGAAGAAGTAAGGGGGGAACTTCCGATGCTGGAGCAGAATTTTCAGAGCGTGTACGAGAAGTTCAAGCTGCAATTTTTCCGCCGCCTGTTTTCGCAGGTGCGCGAGCGCGAGGGCTCGCTGAGCGCGATGGAGGCGTTCTCCGTCGAGGTCATCCACGAGCTCGACGCGCCGACCATCGGTCAGTTTGCGGATTTTCTCGGCATCTCGCAGTCCAACGCGACCTACAAGGTCAACAGCCTCATCCGCAAGGGGTACATCGTCAAGGAGAACTCCGACACCGACCGGCGCGAATACCACCTGAAGCTGTCGGACAAGTTCTACAGCTATAACGGCCTCATGCAGAGCTACATCGACACGGTGATGGCGCGCATCCACGAGCGATTCACGTCCGAGGAGCTGGCGACGTTCGAGCATGTGCTGGCCGTCATGAGCGACGAGCTGATGCCCGAGTGCGACGTACCGGAAAAGTGACCACACGCCCGGAAAAACGGCAGCAGCCATTGGCTGCCGCCGTTTTTTTACCTGCGGGGGCAGCCCATCCCAAAGTGCCCGAGGGGAAAAGCCCGCCTCGTATGAGATACAGCCATCGCCCTCTGGCGATGCCTCCCCTGTGTCAGGGGAGGTGGCAAAATCGAAGATTTTTGACAGAGGGGTTGCAGATACCGGCTGCGGTGCGAATTTGGACATGTCAATCCCTCAGTCAGCCTGACGGCTGCCGGCTCCCTTTCCACAAGGGAGCCGGGGGTGCGGGACGGACACACGGCGCACCACCGGAATTGCTGCGCACTTTCTAAGCCTTCCCCTTGCGGGGAAGGCTTTGGCAGAGGCAGTCCCGGTCGAGCGGAAGCGCAAAGACGATCGCCTGTGTGCGTGACGTCAGGGACTCCCTCCGTTTTCTTGTATTTGCGGGCAAAGTGTGGTTTAATTAAGGAAAGAAAAAACGATAGAAACGGAGCATCGCCATGACGATCGCAGTCATCGGCGCGGGCGCGTCCGGCATGATGGCCGCGCTGACCGCCGCCGAGCAACCGGAAAATGAGATCCTGCTCTTCGAGCGGCAGGCGCGCGTGGGGCGCAAGCTCTCCGTGACCGGCAACGGCCGCTGTAACCTGACGAACACCGGCGCCGCACCCGAAAACTACCACGGCGCGCAGCCGGACTTTGCCGCGCCGGCGCTCGCGGCCTTCCCGCCCGAGGCGGCGCTCGACTGGTTCGCCGCGCATGGGCTCATGACCGTGACGGAGCCGGGCGGGCGCGTGTACCCGCTTTCGAACGCGGCCAACAGCGTCGTGGACGTGCTGCGCTTCGCGCTCGCGCGGCCGAATATCACCCTGCGCGCGGGCGAGGCCGTGACGGCCGTGCGCCGGCAGGGGCGCGGTTTCGTCATCGAAACGGAGCATGAGACCATCCCCGCCGGCCGCGTCATCATCGCGTGCGGCGGCGCGGCCGGGGCGAAGGCCGGCGGCGTGCGCGACGGGTATGCCCTGCTGCAAAGTCTGGGCCACCGGCGCACGGCGCTGCACCCCGCGCTCGTGCAGCTGACGACCGACCCGACCTATCCCCGTGCGCTCAAGGGCGTGCGCGCCGACGCGCGCGTGACGCTCACGCGCGGCCGGGACGTCCTCGCGCGCAGCGCGGGCGAGGTGCAGTTCACGGAAAAGGGCGTGTCCGGCCCGGCGATCTTTGAAATTTCCCGCGCGGCAAGCTGCGGCGGCGAGGGCCAGACCGTGACGCTCGACCTGCTGCGCGAACACAGCGCGCCGGACTGCCTCGCGTTTTTGCAGGCGCGGCGGGCCACCGCGCCCGACCTCCCCTGCGAGGAGGTGCTGACCGGCACGGTGCACAACCGCGTGGGCAGGATGCTGCTGCGCTACGCCGCCGTCCCCGGCGGGCGGCCGCTCGGCGACGTGACGGACCGGGAGCTCAGGGCGCTCGTGCGCGCGGCGAAGGGCTTCGCGCTGCCGGTGCGCGGCACGGAGGGCTTCGAGAGCGCGCAGGTCACGGCCGGCGGCATGCGCACGGACGAGTTTGACCCCGCGACGATGGGCAGCCTTCTCGTGCCGGGGCTGTACGCCTGCGGCGAGGTGCTGGACATCGACGGCGACTGCGGCGGCTACAACCTGCAGTGGGCGTGGGCCAGCGGCCGCGCGGCCGGGAGGGCGTGCCGATGATCGCGATTTCGAACCTGAAGCTCGCCCCCGGCGCGGACGAGGCGCAGCTGCGCGCCCTTGCCGCCAGGGCGCTGAACGTGCCGCCGCAGGACATCACCGCCCTGCGCATCCGCAAAAAGTCGCTCGACGCGCGCCGAAAAGATGACATTCACTATGTTTACACCGTGGGCGTGACCGTGCGCGGGGACGAACGAAAGCTCGTCCGCCGCTGCCGCGGCGCCGCCATCGTGCAGGACAAGACCTACCCCATCCCCCGCATCGCGCCGCCGCAGACGCGCCCCGTGATCGTGGGCTTCGGCCCGGCGGGGATGTTCGCGGCGCTGCTGCTCGCGCGCGCGGGCGCACGGCCCATCGTGCTCGAGCGCGGGCCGGACGCGCAGACGCGCAGTGCGCAGATCGCGGCGTTTCGCGCGGGCGGGCCGTTCGACCCGGAGTGCAACGTGCAGTTCGGCGAGGGCGGCGCGGGCACGTTCTCCGACGGCAAGCTCAACACCGGCACGCACGACGCGCGCATCGGCTTCGTGCTCGCGGAGTTCGCGGCGCACGGCGCGCCGGAGCACATCACCTACGACGCCAAGCCCCACATCGGCACGGACGTGCTCGTCGAGGTCGTGCAGAATCTCCGGCGCGAGATCATCGACCGCGGCGGCGAGGTGCGCTTCGGCCACCGCGTGACGGGGCTGTCCACGGAGGATGGACACATCGCAGCGCTGACCGTGGCCGGGCCGGCCGGCGGCTACACGCTCCCGGCGCGGCAGGTCATTCTCGCGATCGGCCACAGCGCGCGCGACACGTTTGAAATGCTGCACGCGCAGGGCGTGCCGATGGAGCCGAAGCCGTTCAGCATGGGCGTGCGCATCGAGCACCGGCAAAAAGACATCAATGCCGCGCAGTACGGCGCGGCGGCGGAGCGTCTGCCGGCGGCGGACTATTCCCTCTCCTGCCACCTGCCGGACGGGTCGAGCGCGTACACGTTCTGCATGTGCCCGGGCGGCGAGGTATTCGCCGCCGCGTCGGAGGCGGGCGGCGTGTGCACCAACGGCATGAGCAATTCCCGCCGCGACGGGGAAAACGCCAACGCCGCCGTGCTCGTGACGCTGCGGCCGGAGGACTTTCCGGACAAGCGCACCCTCGGCGGCATGTACTGGCAGCGCAGCATCGAGCAGCGCGCCTATGTGTGCGGCGGCGGCAACTACCACGCCCCGGCGCAGCTGGCGGGCGACTTTCTCGCCGGGCACGCGAGCACCGGCCCCGGCCACGTGCAGCCGACGTACCGCCCCGGCGTGACGTGGTGCGACCTGCACGACGTGCTGCCCAAGCGCATCACGGACACGCTCGCGCAGGCGCTGCCCGCTTTCGGAAAAAAGCTGCGCGGCTTTGACGACCTGGACGCCGTGCTCACAGCGCCCGAGACCCGCTCGAGCAGCCCCGTGCGCATCGTGCGCGGGCCCGACCGGTGCAGCACCGGTGTGCCCGGGCTCTACCCCTGCGGCGAGGGCGCGGGCTACGCCGGCGGCATCACAAGCGCCGCCGTGGACGGGCTGCGCTGCGCCGAAAGCGTGATCGCTGCACTCCAAAACGAGGCATGACCTGTGCCGAACGGCACATCCTAATATCTATAAGGAGGTTTCCACGATGAAAAACGAAGCGTTTGCACCCACGCCGGAGCTGCTGGCCAAGATGGACGCCTGGTGGCGCGCGGCGAACTATCTGTCCGCCTGCCAACTCTACCTGCTCGACGACCCGCTGCTGCGCCGGCGGCTGACCGAGCGCGACATCAAGAAGAAGATCGTCGGCCACTGGGGCACCGTGCCCGGCCAGAACTTCATCTACACGCACCTCAACCGCGTCATCAACGAATACGACCTCGACATGATCTACCTCTCCGGCCCCGGCCACGGCGGCAACGCCATGGTCGCGCAGGACTATCTCGACGGTTCGTACACCGACGTGTATCCGAACATCACGCGCGACGCGGCCGGCATGCAGCGCCTGTTCAAGCAGTTTTCGTTCCCCGGCGGCATCCCGAGCCATGTCGCGCCCGAGACGCCGGGCTCCATCCACGAGGGCGGCGAGCTGGGCTACTCGCTCGCGCACGCCTTCGGCGCCGTGATGGATAACCCCGACCTGATCGCCGCCTGCGTCGTCGGCGACGGCGAGGCCGAGACCGGCCCGCTCGCCACCGCGTGGCACGGCAACAAGTTCGTCAACCCCATCACGGACGGCGCGGTGCTGCCGATCCTGCACCTCAACGGCTTCAAGATCGCCAACCCCACGCTCTTTTCCCGCATCAGCCACGAGGAGCTCGAGATGTTCTTCCGCGGCTGCGGGTGGGAGCCGCGCTTCGTCGAGGGCGACGACCCCGCCGAGATGCACGCCAAAATGGCCGAGACGATGGACTGGGCCATCGAGGAGATCCACGCCATCCAGCAGCACGCGCGCACCGCGCACGACACCACGCGCCCCTACTGGCCGATGATCGTGTTCCGCGCGCCGAAGGGCTGGACCGGCCCGAAGGAAGTGGACGGCAGGCAGGTGGAGGGTTCGTTCCGCGCGCACCAGGTGCCGATCGCGATGGACAAGCCCGAGCACCTCGTGCAGCTTGAGGAGTGGCTGCGCAGCTACCACCCCGAGGAGCTCTTTGACGACAACGGCACGCTCATCCCTGAGCTGCAGGCCCTCGCGCCGAAGGGGCAGCGCCGCATGGGCGCGAATCCCCACGCCAACGGCGGGCTGCTGCTGCGCGAGCTGCGCATGCCGGACTTCCGCACGTATGAGCAGCCCGTGCCGGCGCCCGGCGCCGTCGAGGCGCAGGACATGACCGTGCTCGGCGCGTTCGTGCGCGACATCATGCGTGAGAACATGGACGCGCGCAACTTCCGCATCTTCGCCCCCGACGAGACCGCCTCCAACCGTCTGAGTCCGGTGTTTGAGGTCACGGGCCGCCGCTGGGTCGCCGAGGCGACGGACAACGACGAGTTCCTCGACCCGGACGGCCGCGTCATGGACTCCATGCTCTCGGAGCACATGTGCGAGGGCTGGCTCGAGGGCTACCTGCTCACCGGCCGCCACGGCTTTTTCAACAGCTACGAGGCCTTCATCCGCATCGTGGACTCCATGGTCGCGCAGCACGCCAAGTGGCTCAAGGTCTGCAACCAGCTGCCCTGGCGGCAGGACATCGCCTCGCTCAACTACGTGCTCGCCTCGAACGTGTGGCAGCAGGATCACAACGGCTTCACGCACCAGGACCCAGGCTTCCTCGACCACGTGTCGAATAAAAAGGCCGACGTCGTGCGCATCTATCTGCCGCCGGACGCAAACTGCCTGCTCAGCTGCTTTGACCACTGCATCCGCAGCCGGAACTATATCAACGTCATCGTGGCTTCCAAGCATCCGCGGCCGCAGTGGCTGACCATGGAGCAGGCCGTGCGCCACTGCACGCAGGGCGTGAGCATCTGGGAGTGGGCCAGCAGCGACCAGGGCGCAGAGCCCGACGTCGTCATGGCCTGCTGCGGCGACACGCCGACGCTCGAGACGCTCGCCGCCGTGACCATCCTCCGCGAGAAGCTGCCGGAGGTGCGCGTGCGCGTCGTGAACGTGGTCGACCTGATGAAGCTGCAGCCGCATTCCGACCATCCGCACGGCCTCACGGACGAGGACTACGACCTCATCTTCACGAAGGATAAGCCCGTTATCTTCGCCTTCCACGGCTACCCGAAGCTCATCCACGAGCTGACATACACCCGCCACAACCAGAACATGTTCGTCTGCGGCTACGTCGAGGAGGGCACGATCACGACGCCGTTTGACATGCGCGTGCTCAATGAGCTCGACCGCTTCCACCTCGTCATCGACGTCATCAAGCGCCTGCCCCAGCTCGGCAACCGCGGCGCCTACGCCGTGCAGCAGATGCGCGACAAGCTCGTCGAGCACCGGCAGTACATCGCCGCGCACGGCGTGGACCTGCCCGAGATCGCCAACTGGCAGTGGACCGGCAGCACCAGCGCCGCCACGAGCTCCGAGCGCTGAGCGCGCACCTTCGCGCAGTCCCGCCGCGCCCACATCCCCCAAAACCGCACACCGCCGCCTGCCCCGCACGGGGCAGGCGGCTTCCTTTTTCTTTCGTTTTCTTGCGTTTTCTTCCTTTTCGTGTCGGCACAGCTTTGGCATTTTGGTGCGCTTTTGCATAATGCCCCTGCACGCCACGGTACTTATGTTGAAAAAAGTTCCGTATCTTTTGTGCAAAGCGACAGTTTTTGGGCATTTCCTATGTTAAAATTTAGATTTTTCGTTTCTCTCTTGTGGAAAATATGCAATTCCGCTATAATAGTGCCTTGAGGTGATTTTCATGTTCAAAATCGTCAATAACGAAAGATTATCTGACAATATGTTCCGCGTCACGTTCGAGGCCCCGCTCGTCGCCCGCAAAGCGCAGCCGGGTCAGTTCCTGATGTTCCGCGTCGACGAGTTCGGCGAGCGCATGCCCATCACGATCTCTTCCTATGATCGTGAGGCCGGCACCGTGTCGGTCATCATGCAGCGCGTCGGCAGCACGACGGCCCTGCTCGCCAGCAAGAAGGCCGGGGACTATGTGGCCGACGTCGTCGGCCCGCTCGGCAACCCCGCCGAGTTTGACGACATGCACAAGGTCGTGGTCGTCGGCGGCGGCTCCGGCTGCGCCATCGCGTGGCCGCAGGCCAAAGAGGCGCACCGCCTCGGCTGCGATGTCGACATCATCGCGGGCTTCCGCACCAAGGGCATCGTCGTGCTCGAGGAGGAGATGCGCGCCTGCTGCGATCATCTGTACATGATGACCGACGACGGCACCTACGGCGAGAAGGGCTTCACGACCGTCAAGCTCAAGGAGCTGCTGGAGAAGGCCAAGGCCGAGGGCAAGCAGTACGATCACTGCATCTGCATCGGCCCGCTGCCGATGATGAAGTTCGTGTGCCAGATCACGAAGGAATACGGCGTGGCCACGATGGTCGATATGAACTGCATCATGATCGACGGCTCCGGCATGTGCGGCGGCTGCCGCCTGACCGTGGACGGCAAGATGAAGTTCACCTGCGTCGACGGTCCGGAGTTCGACGGCCACCTCGTCGATTTCGACGAGGCGATCGCCCGTTCCAAGATCTATGAGGCACAGGAGCAGAAGGTGTTCGAGCGCCGCCACCACTACTGCAATCTGCAGGCCATGGCCGACGCCGAGGAAGCCGCGCAGAAGAAGGAGGAGAAGTAATCATGGCGAATATGTCTCCCAAAAAGAATCCGATCCCGGAGCAGGACCCGAACGTCCGCAATAAGAATTTTGAAGAAGTCGCGCTTGGCTACACCGTCGAGATGGCGGTCGATGAGGCCAACCGCTGCCTGAATTGCCCGCGCCCGGCCTGCATGTCCGGCTGCCCGGTCAATGTCAAGATCCCGCAGTTCATCGCCCGCGTCCGCGAGCAGGACTTCAAGGGCGCTTACCACAAGATCCTCGAGGACAGCTCCCTGCCCGCCATCTGCGGCCGTGTCTGCCCGCAGGAGAAGCAGTGCGAGAGCAAGTGCGTGCGCGGCATCAAGGGCGAGCCCGTCGGCATCGGCCGTCTGGAGCGCTTCGTCGCCGACTGGAACCGCGAGAACGCCGACGAGATGCCCGAGAAGATCGCCACCAACGGCCACCGCGTCGCGGTCATCGGCTCCGGCCCGTCCGGCCTCGCCTGCGCGAGCGACCTGGCCAAGCTCGGCTACGACGTGACCGTCTATGAGCACTTCCACAAGGCCGGCGGCGTGCTGGCTTACGGCATCCCCGAGTTCCGTCTGCCGAAGGCCATTGTGCAGAAGGAGATCGACAAGCTCGTGGCCATGGGCGTCAACATCGTGTGCGACGCGACCATCGGCAAGTGCATGAGCATCGACGAGCTGCTCGGCAAGGACGAAGAGAAGCTCCTCGGCGACGACAAGTACGAGGCCGTGTTCATCGGCTCCGGCGCCGGTCTGCCGAAGTTCCAGAACATCCCGGGCCTGAGCTACTGCGGCGTGTTCTCCGCCAACGAGTTCCTCACCCGCATCAACCTCATGCACGCGTATGACGAGCGCTACGACACCCCGCTCATGCCCATCCACGTGACAGCCGTCGTCGGCGCCGGCAACGTCGCCATGGACGCCGCGCGCTGCGCCAAACGTCTGGGCGCGGACGTGACGGTCGTGTACCGCCGCGGCGAGGAGGAGATCCCCGCCCGCAAGGAAGAGTACGAGCACGCGAAGGAAGAGGGCATCAACTTCCACCTGCTGTGCAACCCGGTCGAGATCCTGGCTGACGACAAGGGCTGGGTCCGCGGCCTCAAGTGCATCCGCATGGAGCTCGGCGAGCCCGACGAGAAGGGCCGCCGCCGTCCGATCGAAGTGCCGGGCAGCGAGTTTGAGATGGCCTGCGACTCCGTCATCATGGCGCTGGGTACCTCCCCCAACCCGCTGCTGCGCAAGGCGACACCGGACCTCGAGTACAGCGATCGCGGCGGCATCGTCGTTCAGGACGACACCGTGACCACCATGAAGGACGGCGTGTTCGCCGGCGGCGACGCCGTCACCGGTGCGGCCACCGTCATCAAGGCGATGGGCGCCGGCAAGAAGGCCGCCGCTGCCATCGACGCGTATATCCGGAGCAAGTAAGTGCATACATAAGGTCAGCGGGCATCCGATGGATGCCCGCTGATTGGTTTTCAAATAAAAAGCCTTCCCCAGTCGGGGAAGGCTTTTCGTTTCCGTCGTTTATGCCTGCGCGGGGAGATTGAGCACGAGGGCCAGAAACTCCAGCGGCTCGGGGCCGTCGTTGCGCAGGAAATGACTTTCGCCGTCGCCCGTGAAGGTCACGGTGCCGGCGTCCACGGTCGTCGTCTCGCCGTTGCTGCGGTAAGTGCCGTGCCCGGAGAGGAAATAATACACTTCATAGTTGCCGTGGTGGGTGTGCTCGCCGACTTCGCAGCCGGGCTGCAGCACCATGCGGGCGCAGACCGTGCCGGCGCCGAGCATCTCCTCCGGGGAGAGGAGCGCATAGCGCTCAAGGTGGCCGGCGCCGCCCTTGAGGTGCTCAAGGCGCTCGGGCGTGTCGGGGAGCTTGCGGATGAATGCCATAGAGATCAGCCTCCTGTTTCGTTTCTGCTTCTATTCGTAGCACACGGCCGCGAAAATTGCAACCGTTTTTCACGCGGAGGCCGGTAGGGATCGCGTTTAAATATAAAAAATCCACGCACATGGCGTGGCATCATCCGGCTCTATGGCTTCTCACTTGCTGCTGGGCTGCCAGCTGCTGTCCGAGAAGATCAGATCGTCCAGGTCCTGGACTTGATTGGTACGCATAACGTTATCACGCTCCTTTCTTTTTCAGTTGCTTTTAGTTTAACAGAAAAAATGCAAGATTTCAAGCGGTGGTTTTCACAATTTACCTAGAATTCACCTAGAATTTTGCAGCAAAACGCACAAATCTGGGGTGCTTCCTGCAGGAAGCACCCCGGGGAGATTCATTTGTACAGGTCGAGGAACTCCTCGAGGCAGAGGCCGTTTTCCATGATGTAGGCAGCTGCCTCCTTGCCGACGTAGCGGAAGTGCCACGGCTCGTACATGACGCCGGTGATGTCCTGCTTGTCGGCGGGGTAGCGCAGGATGAAGCCGTAGTCCTGGCAGTGGGCGTACATCCACTGGTAGAGCGCGGTCTTTTCGAGGGCCTGCGTCTTGACCTCGTAGAACTTGTCCGTAATGTCGGCGCACAGGCCGAGCTGATGCTCGCTCGTGCCGGGACGGTTGACGATGCGGGCGGCCGCGGCCTCGTCGCCGCCGCACTGGCTGACCTTGCGGTTGAAGAGATACGTCTGCTCGTTATAGCTGCGGTACGCGCTCGACAGGCACACGCTCAGCCCCTCGGCGCGCGCTGCGGCGATGAATTCCTTGAGCGCGTCCACGGCGCGGGCGTCAAAATACCGGCCGCCCTCGAGCTCGGCCAGATCCTCCGGCACGGCCTCGCCGATGGAGTTGTGCGCGTTGACGAGCGTGAGCTCCCAGCTGCCGGCGTTGACCTTCGGCAGGCCGTTGTCCGGCTCGGGCGTGGGGGTGGGCGCGATGGTCGCGGCCGGGGTCGGCGTGGCGGCGGCAGACTGCGCCGGAGCGTTCATCGGCGGCAGCACGCGCAGCGCGATGACCACGGCCAGCGCCAGCACGAGCGCGACGCACAAGACGGTTTTGAGAGCTTTTCGCATATCCCCACATCCTCGGTGACAGGTTTCGGCACAAAGTGACCGAAAATATGGTATCACGTTTCCGGCGGCGGGTCAATCCCAAAACCGCAGCCGCGGCTCCTTTCAACAAGGCCCGGCGAAGCGGTTCTCGTTGGAGTTGTCAGTCCCCAATATACGTGAAGCGGCGGACGGTCCGCCCGTCGCGCTCGATCTCCTCGTCCCACATGGCGGCGGGGCGCACCCAGATGCCCCGCTCCCCGTAGAGCGCGCGGTAGACGACCATCGGCTCCAATGTCTCCGAGTGCGTGGCGAGAAAGAGCAGCTCATATTCCTTCCCCTTGAAGTGCCGGTAGCGGCCGGGGCGGAGCGTCTGCGCCGCGCTCATGCCTTCTCCTCCGGCAGGCCGAAGCTCTGGATGAGCAGGCGCGTGAGCGCGTGCGCCCCCTCGCGCGTGAGCATGATGCTCGCGACCTCGCCGACCGTCTTTTCCGGCATGTCGATCAGGCCCTTGGGCTGGGGCGTGTAATTGTGCTGCATATACATGTGGTAAAAGCTCAGCGAGCACTCCGAGCGGTTGTCATTGACCGAGACGTTGAACACATTGGCAAACTGGGGCTTCATGACGGGCACCTCCTGCAGATTTCCTGCGCCCATTATACCACAGCGGTGATGGAAACGGGTGGTCAATTTTTGCACATTTTCAGGAAAGATGTTCAAAATCTATTGCGATATCGGACAATGTCCTGTATAATGTGTCTACCAGTATGCGACTTTTTTAACATGGAGGGGAGAGCCGTTTGAAAGACCTGAAGTATCTCTACGAATTTGAAAAGCTGCTCGAGAGCGCGAACAACCCGCTCGTGCAGCAGGCGTGTGCCGAGGGGAAGCACGCGCTGGCCTACACCTGCTACCACATGCCCGAGGTGCTGCTCAACACCGGCGACTGCTTTTCGGTGCGTCTGCGCGCGCCGCTGACGGGGTCGCTGGACATCTCGTCGTACTACATGTCGAACTTCATCTGCGACTACTGCAAGTCGCTGCTCGAGCGCGGCATCGAGGGAGGCTACAACTTCCTGTCCGCCCTGCTGGCGACGGAGACCTGCTCGGAGATGAACCGCGCGCTCGAGCACTTTGAGCTGCTGCACCTCGTGGACAACGAGCAGTTTTTCGTCACCTTCCTCGACATGCCCTTCAAGGTCACGGACAATACCGTGCGCCACTATGTCGACCAGCTCCGGCGCAAGGTGCTCGAGCCGCTGCACGAGGTCTACGGCGTGGACGTGTCGGACGACGCGCTGCGCAAGGCCGTGGCCGAGCACAACGAGGTCTGCCGCATCCTGACCGAGATCGGCCAGTTCCGCAAGGAGGAAAACCCGCGCATCACGGGCTATGAGTACCACATCCTCAACCTCGTGAGCTACTGCTGCCCGAAGTATCTCATCGTCGATAAGCTGCGTGAGACGCTCGAGGAGCTGCGCCGCCGCAAGCCCGACGCCAAGCCGAACTTCCGCGTGAAGATCGCCGTCGTCGGCAGCGAGATCGACGACCCCGGCTTTACCAAGCTCGTGGAGGAGGCGGGCGCGCTCGTCGTGGTCGACCGCTTCTGCTTCGGCTCCACGCCCGGCCGCGAGGAAATTCATCTCGACCCCGACCTGCCGGTGCTCGAGAGCATCGCCCGGCACTACCTCACCACGAGCCAGTGCCCGCGCTACATGCAGCGCGAAAAGGTGGAGGGCCGCTGGCAGCTCGTGCGTGACCTGTGCAAAGAGTACCACGCGCAGGGCGTGCTGTACGAACAGCTCAAGTTCTGCGAATACTGGGGCTATGAGCGCGCGCTGGCGAGCCACGTCATCACGCACGACTACGGCATCCCGTCCGTCGCGGTCGACCGGCAGAACGCCACCGGCGGCAACGGCCAGCTGCGCACGCGCGTGCAGGCATTCGTCGAGAGTCTGGAGATCAAACAGCTCCAGGCGCAGAGAGGAGGCAAGTGACCATGGCTGACAAAGAAAAGCGCTCCCTGCGGGAGTTTCTCCGCCACATCAATGACTATACATACCGCTTTGACCCAGAGCGGGGCCGGTTTCGCTACCGTGAGCTGCGCGGCGTGCGTGACACGGCGTTCGACTTTTACATGTGGCTCAAGTGCTGGAAGGACATGGTCGTCTTCGTGGCCAAATGCCCGGTGTCGGCCGTGCGCGCGCTGTTTCGCTACCAGTGGTTTGCGACCTATCTGACCTATCCGAACTTTGTCGACCGCGGCACGCTCGGCATGCGCGGCAACCAGCTGCGCATGGCCCGGGCGCAGTACGACCGCATCGTGAAAAAGGCCACCGACCTGCTGCGCATCTCGTTCGTGGCCGACGAGCACTTCCACCCCGGCAACGAAATGTCCAAGAAGGTCGTGCTCTTTGACGAGCTCGTCCCCGGCGAGATCATGGCCGGCTTCCCGAACCTCATCTACCTGCCGGCGCAGGTGCTGCCGGTGTTTCTGTGCTCCATCCTCGACCAGCAGATCACGCCGCCGTATCTCGACGCGGCCGAGAACTTCGGCATCCCGGCCGACGTCTGCCCCCTGCCCTCGGCCGAGGCCGGCTGCGCCCTGCGCGACGAGTATCCCAAGGTCGGCACGTGCTTTGTTGCCTGCAACATGCCGTGCGACGGCAGCGTCGCCACGACGTCGTATCAGGACCGGTACTTCAACCTCCCGACGTACTACTTCGGCGTGCCCATCCGCTACAATGAGGAGGCGGTACAGGACTACGCCGTCGAGGAGCTGCGGGGGCTCATCCGCTTCATCGAGGAGCAGACCGGCGAGACGTTCGACTGGGACGCGTTTTTCCGCGCCATGAAGGTCTACAATCAGGAGACGGAGTACGAGCTGCAGAAGTGGGAGGTCAACCGCACGCCCTACCCGCAGATGACGGGCGAGACGTTCTGGATCTACCGCATGTTTTTCTACCATCTCTCCGGCGGCATGGACCCGCATTTTCTCGACACCGACCGCCGCGTCAACCGCATCATGATGCGCGGCTACCAGCAGAAAAAGCCCTGCGCGCCCGCGATGCGCCACCGCTGCGTCGAGTGGTCGTGCCCGGCGAACTTCTACCCCGACTTCTCCGTCTGGGCGGAAAACTGCTGGGGCATCAACGTCGTGGCGAGCATGGAGTCGCTCATTTCCGACATCATCATCAACACGGAGGATCCCGATCAGGCGCTCGCCGACCTCGCCCGCAGCTATCAGCGCACCACCATGCGCAAGCACACGAAGGGCGGCTACGCGAACGTGCTTGACGAGCTGTGGATCGTCTGCAAACAGTACAACGCCGACATGGTGCTCATGTACGACCAGATCTCCTGCAAGGGCATGGACGGTCTGCGCGGCGTGTTCGAGGAGCAGGCGGCCGCGCGCGGCGTGCACATGCTCTGGGTCGCGCAGGATCTGCTCGATTCGCGCACGATCTCCAAGCGCGACATGCGCCGCCAGGTCAACCTCTACATGCAGACCGTCATGGGCGAGGAGCCCGTGCGGCCCGACCTTGTGGACTTTGACGATGCGCTGACGTGGTAATCCGCTCCATCGAGAACCGCTTCGTTGGGTTCCCGGCGAAATGCAAAGCCCTTTTTAAACACGCAAACTCCCCGCCCGAAGGCGGGGAGTTTTTGCAGGCCGTTACAAAAGGCTCGCAGAGTTTGCGTCCGCAGACGCAAAAAATTCCAATCATTTTCTCCGGCGGCGTGTACGGCGGAGAAAATACATTTCGGCTCGCAAACGTGCGAGTTGTGCGCCGACGGTACACAGCTCGTGCGATGCAGCGAGCTGCAGTCCCTTCAAACGAGAGCCCAACACAGTGGGTCTCGTTTGAGCGTGTGCCAAAACGCTTTTTGGCACGCGCGATCACGCCTGCGGCTGCTTTTTGATGTCGAACCGCCACACGGCCACGGCGTAGGACACGAAGGCGATGGCCTCGATGACCATGCACGAGTACGAGCGCGCGAGGATGTCATACGTGAACCAGAACGGCGAATTGGTCAGATAGAGCAGGCGCGTGCGGCGCATGTCGCGCGTCCAGAGCGCGACCGTCGTCATGCTCATGGCAATGCCGGGCAGCAGACTCACCGGCCCGTCCCACGTAAGGACGGTGTTGACGACGTACAGCGCCAGAAACGCCCACAGCCACGCGCGGCTCTGCGCCCACTTGCGGTCGTTGAAGTAAAACACGACGCTGCGCGCGAACGACAGAATGTTGATGGTCGCGGCGGTCATCGCGCCGAGCAGCCCGTAGTGCACGATCCACATCAGGCAGGCGGCGGCCTGCGCGGCGAGGATGACACGGCGGTTATTGAATTGCACCGAGATAAACACGATCAGGCTGCCGAGCAGCCCCAGCGCCTGGTTGAGCCAGAAACCCATGTGCCCACACCCTTTCTTCCCGCGGGAAAGAGTATCGTAACACAAACGCGCGGAAAAGGCAAGCCTTCCCACGCGATTTTTCGCCCACATACGACGCCAAAATATACAAATCAGGGAGCCGCCGCAAGCGCCGCTTTGCTATTTATAAATGGTATCCCTCAGAACCACGCGGCGATCTGCTGCCAGAGCGGCAAACTGACCAGCCAGCGGATGAGCGGCACGAACAGCAGCGCCGGTAAATAATCCGCCACCTTGATCTTCGTGGCGCCGGTCTGATTGAGGCCGATGGCCGCCACGAGCAGGGAGCCCGCGCACGTGAGGTCCGCGACCGCCGCCTCCGAGAGCAGCGGCGCAATGGCCCCGGCCAGCAATGTGAGCGCTCCTTCGACCACGAACACCGCCGCGCCCGCGAGCATGACGCCCGCGCCGAGCGTTGTGGCCATCATGGCGCAGAAAACGAGGTCGATCATCGACTTGGTGAGCAGGATGCTGTTGTCGCCGCGGATGCCGGCGTCGAGCGAGCCGTTGACCGCCATGGCACCCACGCAGCACAGCAGGCTCGCCGTGACAAAGCCCTCGGCCAGCGACGGCCCGCCCTCGTGCCGGTGGAAATGCGCCTCGACCCAGGTGCCGAGGCGGTGGATGGCCCCGTCGATGTTCAGCAGTGCGCCCACGGCCGCGCCGAGCGTCATGGACACGATGACGATGAGGATGCTCCGGCACGCGAACGCGCCCGAGATGCCGATATACAGCACGCACAGCCCGAGACCGATCATGACCGTTTTGCTCACGCGCTCGGGGATGCCCCGCCGAAACAGCAGACCGACCGCACCGCCGGCCACGATGGCCAGCGCGTTGACGATGGCGCCTGTCATGCTCATGAATGATCCGCTCCTTCCCGCCGCGTCCGCCATATTTAAATAAGGTATACCACACGGTCACGGCGCGCCATGAAATGTTACCGCTCTACGATAGCACAACCGCCCGGCAGTGTAAACACCCAAATGCGGCAGATTCAGCCGTGCGGCGCGGGGTTGGATGCCTTGAGCTCGCTCAGAAACAGCTGCCCGGCGGTGGACAGACCGGTCTTCTGCTTATAGATGACGCCGATGGTGCGCTGCAGCTCCGGAGAGAGCCGGCGTGCAGTGAGCCGCTGGCCGCTGCGGCGCAGCACGGCCTCCGGCAGGATGGACACGCCGAGCCGGCTCTCGACCATGTTCAGGATCGTGTAATCGTCGGCCACGCGGTACTGCACGTTGATCTGCGGGTGGCGCGCGAGCAGCTCGCGGATGCAGCCGCCGCCGCGCCCCTCCTCGAGGAGGATGAACGGCTCGGCCGCCAGCTCATCGACCTGAATGAAAATGTTCTCGCCCAGCGGGTGGCCCTCGGGCAAGACGGCGAGCATGGTGTCGCGATAGATCGGCTCGCATGCAAACGGCGTCGTGCGCGACATGTCCGTGAAGCCGAAGTCGACCACGCCCTCGCGCACCCAGTCCTCGATCTCATAATACAGGCCCTGATAGAGCTCGAAGCGGATGCCGCTGTGCTGGCTCCGGAAGCGCTCCATGGCCGGCGGCAGCAGGAAGCTCGACACGCTCGTGAACGTGCCGAGGCGGATCGTGCCCTGCTCGAGCCCGCTGAAGCCCGCCGCCTGCGACTGGAGCATGCGGTAGGCGTTGACCGTGTCGCGGATGTACGGCAGCAGGTGGCGGCCCTCGTAGGTGAGCGCCACGCCCGAGCGCGAGCGCACCAGCAGCGTCACGCCCAGCTCCTCCTCCAGCGACTTGATCATCTGGCTGACGGCCGACTGCGTATAGCCGAGATCGCGCGCCGCGTCCGAAAAACTGTTGCGCTCAAAGACCTTCAGGAAGGCAATGTATCGGTTCATAAGCACCTCACAAATAAGAAACGCTAATCTAACTATCAGAAATATTTGCTTTACTTATCCATAAAGGCATTATATAATGGGCACTGTCAGATAGCAAGCGGGAATTTTCGTGACCGCACACGAACCGCTCCGCCCGCTGACTGGCGCGCAATTTCTCCCCCAAGCAACATGATAATTCCTTTTTCCAACTCCATTTCTCCTATGGAAACGCCCCTGCCGGTTTGTCCGTTCCGGCAGGGGCGTTTTCCGTTTGCGGGGGGTGAATGGCCGATGTCTTGAAATCCTTCTCCCGAATGGGTGACGGTCCGGCTTCTGCGCAGCAGGAGGGCCCAGGGGGGGAGACCCGCCCCGGATGGAATTTGGCATCACCGAACGGTACTGCGGCCGCGGGGAAGGCAGCGCCACACGGTACTGCGGCCGCAAGGAGAAAATATCGCCGTTCGGCGATGCCTCCCCTGTGTAAGGGGAGGTGGCACGGCGCTCTGCGCCGTGACGGAGGGGTTGCAGATACCGGCCGCAGTGCAAGAATGCGCGTATCCATCCCTCAGTCAGCCTGACGGCTGCCAGCTCCCTTTGCACAAGGGAGCCAAGGGGCGCGGGACGGACGTACCGGAAAAAACGATCACCCCGCCGCAGACAAAGCAGCCCTCCCGGATCCGGGAGGGCTGCTGCTTCTCTCTGCTTTTCTGCATCCACCCGCGCGCACATCCGTTTCCGCGCTTGTGCGCGGGAGCGGCGCGCGCAGAGCCGCGGCAATGCGGGCACGTAGCCTGCCCCGGCAGTCAGTCCACCACCGTGACGGCCGCAGTGGTGGACGCGGCGATGGCGTCCGCCTGCAGGGCGTCGGCCGTGACGGTCTGCAGCGGCAGACTGCCGAGTGCCGACCAGTCCAGCGACCCGGAAACGCCGCGCACCGTCAGCTCCGTGAGCCCGGTGAAATCCTCCAGACCGGATGTGCTGTCCAGCTCGCAGCGGATGAGCGTGAGCGACGTGATCGCCCGCTCGCGGTCGAAGCTGTGGAAGAAATCGCCGCGCAGATCGCAGTCCACAAGCGTGACGCGCGTGAGCGAGGACTTGTGCAGCGGGATCAGCAGCTCGCGGCGCGTGCAGTGCGAGAGCGTGATGTCCTGCAGCTTTGTGAGCGCGCGCAGCTCGGACAGGTCCGACACGTTTGCGCCGTTGAGACTCAGCTTCCGCACGTTCAGGCAGCGGCCGAGGCCGGTCAGGTCGGTAATGGCGTTGCCGTCGGCCGTGAGGGCCGTGAGCTTCGGCAGCTGTTCGATGCCCGACAGGCTCGTGAGCCGGTTGGCGCTGACATCGAACACCTCCACGCCGCAGGCGGGTAGGCTCTCAAGCGAGGTCAGTGACTGGAACTGCACCGAGACCACCGTCAGGCTCGGGAAATACGCGAGGTCGGACAGGTCGCGGATGCCGCCGCGGCGCACGGTGACGCTCTGGCCGGAGGGGTCGGTCATCTCCGCCGTCTCGACGCCGGCGGCCGCCGCGTCCACGCCCTGCTGCGGGGCGGCGAACCAGTACCGGTCGCCGCAGACGTACAGCGCCGTGAGGCCCTTGAGGTCCGCGACCGTGAGCTCGCCCGCCGGCTTGCCGGCATAGTCGCGCGCGGCCTGCTCGAGCAGCGGGTTCTGGAACTGGGCCACCGTGTCGTCCGCGAGCGTCTGCACCGCGACGGTTTTCGTCGTGTAGCGGTAGAGCAGGCCCGTGAAGTGGCCGACGATGCCGGCCGCGATCAGACAGCCGGCGAGCACAATGGCAATGATCGCCGCCGCGAGGCCGCGGTGCTTTTTCTTCGGCCGCTCAGGCTTCGGCGCCTTGGGCGGTTTTTCATGCTTTTCCCGGCGGGGCTTTTCGGCGCGGGGCTTTTTCTCTCTCGCCTTTTTCCCGGGCGTGGGCGCCGGGGTGTCCGGCAGCTCCGGCGCTTCTCCGGCGAATTTTGAAGCGTCGAGCAGCTCGGCCGAGAAGAGCTTGTCGTAGAAATATTCCTCGCTCGGGTAGGTGTACTTCATGAGCGCGAAGAGGTTGCCGATCTGCATCTCCATGCCGGGGGAGAGCTCCGTCTGCTCGAGGTAGACGTTGATGACGGGTTTTTTCTTCGTCAGGGCATAGTGCATCTCCTTGCGGCAGTTGTCCGAGCGCAGATACGCCGGGGACAAGAACGCCAGCACGAGCTGCGCGCGCTCGAGATGCGACGCGATGCTCTCCGGCCACTCGCTGCCGGCCTCGATGCCCTCATCGTACCAGACGCGAAAGCCGCGCGACTGCAGGGTGCGGATGATCTCGAGCACGGCCGCGTCGTTCTTGTGCGCGTAGCTGACGAAGAGATACGGCAGCGTGCCCTCATAGGGGCGCAGAAGGGTCTTCAAGGAACCACCTCCGGAAAAAATTCAAAATTCAACTGGATTTTGTTCGTGTATCACACACGGCCGGGCCCGGCAAGGGCTTTGAGCCCGGCGAGCCAGGCATACGGCACGCGCAGCCCGCCCCGGCCGGAGCCGAGGGCGATGTCCGGCTTGCGCAGACCGTGATAGTCCGAGCCGCCGGAGGGCGCGAGACCGAAGCGCTCGGCCAGCGCCTGCGCCGCCGCCGTCTGCTCGGGCGTATAGGTCGTGTAGCGCACCTCGACGCCGAGGGCCCCGGCGTCCGCAGCAGCAGAGAGCATGGCGGTGCGCTGCGCATCGTCGAAGCGGTACTTGAAGATGTGCGCCACGACCGGCACGCCGCCCGCCGCGCGCAGGGCGCGGGCGAAGTCCTCCAGCGGGACGTTGTAGCGCGGGACATAAAATTCCTTCCCCCGGCCAAGCAGGCCGCGCATGCCGTCCGGCACCGACGCGATGCACCCGCGCTGCACGAGCAGCGCCGCGATGTGCGGCCGGCCGAGCACCGTCTGCCCCGGGAAGGCCGCGTGCAGGTCGGCCATCGTGATGGGGTAGCCCGCGTCGTGCAGGCGCTGCACCATGGTCTCGTTGCGGGCGTTGCGCTCGTCGGTCGCGCGGGTCATGAGCGCGCGCAGGGCGGTGTTGCCCGTGTCCATGAAGTAGCCGAGCAGGTGCACCTCCTCGCCGCCCCAGACGGTGGACAGCTCCACCCCGGGCACGACCTCGATGCCGCAGCGCTGCCCCGCCGCGCGGGCCTCGGGCAGGCCGGCGAACGTGTCGTGGTCCGTGACGGCCACGGCCCGCAGGCCGAGCGCCGCCGCCTTGCGCACCACGTCGGCCGGCGCGTCCGACCCGTCGGACGCGAGCGTGTGCGTGTGCAGGTCAATCCGCTCCATGGCGTACCTCCAGCCCGTCCGGCAGCGCGTCGCCCTGCCAGAGGACATAGACCGTGCCGTCCGTGACGCGCACCGTGGCCGCCGCGCCGGTGAACGAGTTGCTCACGCCGAGCGGCATGGCGCAGCGCAGCTCCGCATCCGTGATCTCGTAGAGCAGGCCGCGCAGCGTGACGCCGCGCGCGGCATCGCCGCTGCTGAACACGGACACCGTGCCCTCCATGCCGGCGGGAAAGGTCAGCGTGCCGTTTTGCACCGCCGTGACCACCCAGCCGCAGCCGATGAGCCAGCCCTGCGCGCCCGCGTCCGTGAGTCCGCGCAGCGTCTGCAGGCTCGCAATCGTCTGGTCGAGGCGGCCGCCGAGTGCGCCCGCCATCACGAGCCTCCGGTACCCGTGCGCCAGCGCCCAGCGCACGGCGAGACCGAGGTCAGTGTCGTCCTTCATGACCGGGTGCGTCTCCACGTTCGGGTGGTCCGGCCGGTAGCCGAGGGAGTCAAAGTCGCCCATGACGAAGTCCGGCTCGATGCCGCGCGCTTTCAGCGAGCGGTAGCCGCCGTCGGCCGCAATGACATAGTCCCCCGGCCGGGGGCTCAGGCGCACGCCGTCGAGACTGGCCGCGCCGACGATATAACAGGTATTTTCCAAATTCATTCCAGCTTTCCTGAATTTTCGTCCGCTATTGTACCACATTCCGCGCGGCGAGAAAAGAATTGCGTGTAAATTACGCGCCGGGCGCATTTGTTAGATTTTAAACTCGCCAAAATTTCAAAATTTTATTTCTATTGTTACTGATATATGATATAATTCCGACGTTGACAGCGCGCCGGGGCACGCCTCTGCGCCGCTGCCGCCCCCACCTCTGCGGCCCGCCGCAGTCAGAAAGGAGACACGACCGTGTCAGAAAAAGTTTTCAACAAGGTCCTTGCCGCCAACCGCGGCGAGATCGCGGTGCGTATCTTCCGCGCGTGCTACGACCTCGGCATCCACACCGTGGCCATGTACTCCAAGGAAGACGAACTGAGCATGTTCCGCACCCGTGCCGATGAGGCCTACCTCGTCGGCGAGAACAAGAGCCCCCTGGGCGCGTATCTCGACATCCCCGAGATCATCGACCTGGCCAAGCGCCGCGGCGTCGACGCCATCCACCCGGGCTACGGCTTCCTGTCCGAGAACGCGGACTTTGCCCGCGCCTGTGAAGAAGCCGGCATCACGTTCATCGGCCCCCCGAGCGACGTGCTCGGCAAGATGGGCGACAAGCTCTCGGCCAAGCAGATCGCCATGGAGTGCGGCGTGCCGGTCATCCCCGGCTGCTCCGAGCCCCTGCGCGACGGGCAGGAGGCGCTCGAGAAGGCCATCAGCTTCGGCTTCCCCGTCATCCTCAAGGCGGCGGCCGGCGGCGGCGGCCGCGGCATGCGCCTGTGCGAGATGCCCGAGGACGTCATCCCCGCGTTCGAGCTCGTCAAGAGCGAGGCGCGCAAGGCCTTCGGCAATGACGACATCTTCATCGAGAAGTACCTCGTGCAGCCCAAGCACATCGAGGTGCAGATCCTGGCCGACCAGTACGGCAACGTGCGCCACCTCGGCGAGCGCGACTGCTCGCTGCAGCGCCGCTACCAGAAGGTCGTCGAGTTCGCGCCCGCGTGGAGCGTGCCCGAGAGCATCCGCGAGCAGCTGCACGCCGACGCCGTGAAGATCGCCGAGGCCGTCGGCTATGTCAACGCCGGCACGGTGGAGTTCCTCGTCGACCGCGACGGCAACCACTACTTCATCGAGATGAACCCCCGCATCCAGGTCGAGCACACCGTCACCGAGATGGTCACGAACATCGACCTCGTGCGCGCGCAGATCCTCATCGCCGAGGGTCAGCCGATCAGCCATCCGGAGATCGGTCTCGGTGACCAGAACAACCTCAAGGTCAACGGCTACGCCATCCAGTGCCGCGTGACCACCGAGGACCCGGCCAACAACTTCGCGCCCGACAACGGCAAGATCGAGGCCTACCGCTCCGGCGGCGGCTTCGGCGTGCGTCTCGACGGCGGCAACGTCGGCACGGGCTCGGTCATCTCCCCGTACTACGACTCCCTGCTCGTCAAGGTCACGAGCTGGGACTGCACCTTCCCCGCCGTCTGCCGCAAGGCCACCCGCGCCATCAATGAAGAGCACGTGCGCGGCGTGAAGACGAACATCCCGTTCGTGACGAACATCCTCACGCACCCGACGTTCATCGCCGGCAAGTGCCACACGAAGTTCATCGACGAAACGCCGGAGCTGTTCGAGTTCACCGAATCGCGCGACCGCGCGACCCGCGTGCTCAAATACATCGCCAACATCCAGGTCAACAACCCCGACGCCGAGCGCCACCAGTACGACACGCCGCGCTTCCCGAAGGCGCAGCGCGAGATCTCGAAGCAGGACGGCCTCAAGCTCCTGCTCGACACCGACGGCCCCGAGGCCGTCAAGGACTGGGTCCTCGGCCAGAAGAAGCTGCTCATCACCGACACGACGATGCGCGACGCGCACCAGTCCCTGCTGAGCACCCGCCTGCGCACCCGCGACATGCTCAAGGGCGCCGACGGCACGGCCGACATCCTCGCCGACTGCTTCTCGCTCGAGATGTGGGGCGGCGCGACGTTTGACACCGCCTACCGCTTCCTGCACGAGTCCCCGTGGGAGCGCCTGGAGATGCTGCGCGAGAAGATCCCGAACATCCCGTTCCAGATGCTGCTGCGCGGCTCGAACCTCGTCGGCTACGCGAGCTATCCGGACAACCTCGTGCGCGCCTTCATCGCCGAGTCCGCCCGCGAGGGCATCGACGTGTTCCGCGTGTTCGACTCGCTCAACTGGATGCCGAACATGGAGACCGCCATGGACGAGGTCCTGCGCCAGGGCAAGTTCCTCGAGGGCACCGTGTGCTACACCGGCGACATCCTCGACCCGACGCGCGACCGCTACACGCTCGAGTACTACGTCAACTTCGCCAAGGAGCTCGAGCGCCGCGGCGCCCACATGCTGGCCATCAAGGACATGTCCGGCCTGCTCAAGCCCTACGCCGCCAAGAAGCTCGTGAGCACCCTCAAGCAGGAGATCGGCATCCCCATCCACCTGCACACGCACAACACCACCGACAACCAGATCGCGACCTATCTCATGGCGGCCGAGGCCGGCGTGGACGTGGTCGACACCGCCATCGGACCGCTGGCCAACCTCACGAGCCAGCCGTCGATGAACGCCGTTGTCGAGTCCCTGCGCGGTCAGGAGCGCGACACCGGCTTTGACCCGCAGCGCCTGCAGGAGCTGGCCGATTACTGGGCCGACGTGCGCCTGCGCTACGAGAGCTTCGACAAGGGCCTCAAGGTCCCCGTCACCGATATCTACCGCTACGAGATCCCCGGCGGCCAGTACACGAACCTGCAGCCGCAGGTCGAGTCGCTCGGCCTCGGCCACCGCTTCGCGGAGGTCAAGGAGATGTACCGCACCGTCAACCTCATGCTCGGCGACATCATCAAGGTCACGCCGTCGTCCAAGATGGTCGGCGACCTCGCGATCTTCATGGTGCAGAACGACCTCACGCCCGAGAACATCGTCGAAAAGGGCGAGCACCTTGCCTTCCCCGACAGCGTCGTGAGCTACTTCAAGGGCATGATGGGCCAGCCGCCCTGCGGCTTCCCGAAGGATCTGCAGCGCGTCGTGCTCAAGGGCGAGAAGCCCATCACCGGCCGCCCCGGCGACCTGCTGCCGCCCACCGACTGGGACCAGCTGCGCCGCGAGATCGTCAAGTTCTACCCGAACTACGAGGAGCCGCGCTCCCTCATCTCCTACGCCATGTACCCGAAGGTCTATGAGGAGTACGTCCGCCACCGCAAGGAGTACGGCTACATCATGCGCATGGGCAGCCACGTGTTCTTCAACGGCATGGCCGTTGGCGAGATGAACAAGATCAACATCGAGGACGGCAAGACCCTCATGATCAAGTACATCGGCCTCGGCGACCGCAACGACGACGGCACGCGCAACGTGCAGTTCGAGCTCAACGGCATGCGCCGCGAGGTCGCCGTGCCCGACCCGACCGCGGCCGACACGGCCAAGACCGTCGTCATGGCCGACCCGAACGACAAGAGCCAGGCCGGCGCGTCCATCCCGGGCATGGTGTCGAAGGTCAATGTCAAGCCCGGCGACCAGGTCAAGGTCAACGACGTGCTCGCCGTGATCGAGGCCATGAAGATGGAGACGAGCGTCGTCGCCCGCATGGACGGCACGATCGACGAAGTCTTTGTCAAGGGCGGCCAGTCGGTCAAGGCCGGCGAGCTGCTGCTGACGATCAAGTAAATCCCCGGTTTTCCAGGCGGAGCGCAGGATCCTGCGCTCCGCTTTTGCGCGCGAAAAAACAAGGGCAGATGGCAGTTTTTCAAGCCTTCCCCTTGAGGGGAAGGCTTGAACCCCCCCGCCGCTTTTTGTCCATTTTGCCGCTTTTGTCCCATCCGGGGCGGAAAGACTGGAAATGCCCGGACCATTATGTTATAATCTTTGAACCATCATGATGAGACTGGGTCAGTGTCGCCGCAGGCGCCCAGATCTGAGAGGAGTTTTTTTCGTGCTTGTGCCCTATTCCTGGTTCCAGATCCTCTGGTACTTCTACATCTATGGATTTCTCGGCTGGTGCTCCGAGGTGGCCTTCGCCGCCATCGCACACGGCAAGTTCGTCAACCGCGGTTTCGTCAACGGCCCCATCTGCTCCATCTACGGCTTCGGTGTGATGAGCGTGCTGCTCGTGCTCGGGCCGCTCAAGAGCAGCCTCTGGCTGCTGTTCGGCGGCAGCGTGCTGTTCACGAGCGTGATCGAATACCTCACCGGCTGGGTGCTCGAAAAGGTGTTCCACGACAAATGGTGGGACTACTCCAAGCGTCCGCTGAACATCAAGGGCTACGTGTGCCTGGAGTTCTCGGTGCTGTGGGGCATCGCGTGCGTGTTCGTGGTCGATGTGTTCCAGCCGCTCGTGGCCAAGGTCGTCGACCTCATCCCGAAAAAGCTCGGCTGGGTGCTGCTCGGCACGTTCAGTGCCCTGTGGATCGCGGACAACATCATCACCGCCATGGAGATCCGCAAGCTGCCGAAGAAGCTGCACGCTCTGCAGGCCATCGAGGATTCGCTCACGGCCATCTCCGACGAGATCGGCGAGGAGATCTATATTCGCGCCTCGGACGCGAAGGACCGCAGCATGGAGGTTTACACCGACGCGAAGGAAAAAGGCGCCCAGATCGCAGAAAAGCGCGCCGAGAACTCGCTCATGCGCCGCAGCGAGCTGCTGGCGCGCCGCAGCGAACTGCTGCAGCGCCGCGAGGAGCTGCTGGGTCAGCGCAACATCGTGCACGAGCGCATCGCGCAGGCGTTCCCGGCGCTGCGCGAGGGCAAGACCAACGGCCCGGCCTTCACGCGTGTGCATGAGCACGCGCAGCGCCGCAAGCAGCTGGCCAAAGCCCTGAAGGCAAAGGCCAGAGAACTCAAGAACAAGGCCAAGGACCGCTCCTGACCTGACACGGGAAAAGGAGAACAAGAAAACCATGAATCTCTATCTGATCGGACATGATTACCGCTATGCGGTGGAGCAGATGCTCCTGACGCTGTTTCCGGACGAGCGCCCGGAGTATCCGGACGGCCGGCCGACCGGCGACCGCGTGGAGCTGCGGCTCATGCCCGGCCCCAAGATCACGACCGCGACGTGCGTGCTCGTCTATCACGGACGGACGGCCAACGGCCGCACAAGCGTGCCCAACGACGAGCTGACCGACCCCACCGAAACCGACCGGCGGCTGCAGGGCGCGGTCAAGCGCGCGTTTTACCGCGCGGCCATGGGCATCGGCCTGCCGCACAGGCCGTGGGGCATGCTCACGGGCGTGCGCCCCGGCAAGCTCATGACCCCCCTGCTCGCACAGGGCATGGGCGACGCGCAGGCCATGCGCTATTTCGAGCGGCACTACGACGTTGCGCCCGCGCGCGCCGCGCTCGTCGTGCGCACCGCCCACGCCACGCTGCGCGCAATGGATGCGCTCGGCGACAAGGACGTGTGCCTGTACGTGGGCATCCCGTTTTGCCCGACGCGCTGCGCCTACTGCAGCTTCGTGAGCCAGTCGGTGGAAAAGAGCATGGCGCTCGTGCCGGAGTTTCTGCAGGCGCTCGCGCGCGAGATCGCCGCGACGGCAGAGGCCGTGCAGCGCGCCGGTCTGCGCATCGTGTCGCTCTACATCGGCGGCGGCACGCCGACCACGCTCTCGGCGCGCCAGCTCGACGCGCTGTGCACGCAGCTCGAGGCGGCGTTCGATCTCAGCGCCCTGCGCGAGTTCACCGTCGAGGCCGGCCGGCCCGACACCATCACGGCCGACAAGCTGCACGTGCTGCGCGCGCACCGGGTCGACCGCATCAGCGTCAACCCCCAGACGCTCGACGACCGCGTGCTCGAGACCATCGGCCGCCGCCACACCGCGCAGGATATTTTCGACGCGCTGCGCCTCGTGCGCGAGACCGGCGGCTTCGCCGTGAACATGGACCTGATCGCGGGCCTGCCCGGCGACACGCCGGACGGCTTCCGCGCCACGCTCGAGCAGGTGCTCGCACTCGCGCCCGAAAACGTGACCGTGCACACGCTGTCGCGCAAGCGCGGGGCCGACCTCATGACGCAGGACGCCCCCATCCCCGACGGGGAGCAGGTCGGCGAGATGCTCGACTTTGCCAGCACCGCGCTCGACGCGGCCGGCTACGCGCCGTATTACCTCTACCGGCAGAAGTTCATGTCCGGCGGGTTTGAAAACGTCGGCTGGACGCGGCCGGGGCAGGAGAATCTCTACAACATCTGCATCATGGAAGAGCTGTGCAGTATCCTTGCCATGGGCGGCGGCGCCTCGACGAAGCTCGTGCGCCCCAACGGCGGCAAACTCGAGCGGCACATCGACCCCAAGTATCCCACGGAATACATCGCCAATATCGACCGCATCTGCGCGGCCAAGGCGGAACTGGAGGCGTTTTTTCAATGAGTTACCACATTCAGGAGATCAACCGCCGCATTCAGACTGACCCCAAGGAATTCGTCGACGCGTGTGACGCGGCCTATGCCGAGAAGATCGAGCGCGCGGCCCGCGCCATCGCCGAGAACGTGCACACGTGCCCGATCGTGCTGCTGTCCGGCCCGTCCGGCAGCGGCAAGACCACCACGGCCATGAAGATCGCCGAGGCCCTGCGCAAGATGGGCATCGGCAGCCAGAGCCTCGCCATGGACGACTATTTCCGCACCGTGAACCCCCGCACCGCGCCGCGCACGCCGGAGGGCGACATCGACCTCGAGTCCCCCGCGTGCCTGGACATGGACCTGCTCGGCAAGCACCTCAACGCGCTCGCCCGCGGCGAGGAGATCCACCTGCCGCGCTATAATTTCGTCACGCGCGTGCAGTCCGGCCCCATCGGCCGGCCCATGCGCCTCGGCAAGGACGAGGTCGCCGTGTGCGAGGGCATCCACGCGCTCAATGACGACATCGCCGCCTACTGTCCGGACGCGTTCCGGCTGTATATCAGCGCGCGCTCCGTCGTCGTGGACAGCGACGGGCGCGAGGTGTTCAAGGGCACATGGATGCGCCTGCTGCGCCGCCTCGTGCGCGACAGCAACTTCCGCGGCACCCCCGCCGCCGCGACGCTGGACATGTGGGCCAACGTCCGCCGCGGCGAGAAGCGGTTCATCTCCCCGTTCAAGGAGCGCGCGAACCTGATGTTCGACTCGTCGTTCCCGTGCGAGGTGTCCATCCTGAAAAACTACGCCGCGCCCCTGCTCGCGGCCGTGCCCGAGGGCGCGGAGCGCTATGCGGAGATCCGCAGCATCCTGCCGGCGCTCGAGCGCTTCGAGACGATCGACCCCGCCCTGCTCGCGCCCGAGAGCATGCTGCGCGAGTTCATCGGCGGCGGCGTGTACAGCTACTGAGCGGGCGGTACCCAAAGCCCCTGCTGCGCTGCCCCCTTCCCACGCGCGCATCGGTTTTTGACAAGCACAAAGCACCGTCTCCCGACCGGGAGACGGTGCTTTTTCTATCGGCGGTTTTTTACTTTTTCTTCGCCGCGGCGGCTGCCTGCTTGGCGAGGCATCGTTGCCGACCGGCATGTAGTGGAAATACCAGATGAACAGGCAGCCGAGGTCGATGAGCTGCCGGAAATACGCCTCGGACGAGATCGCGTCCCAGTTCACGCTCGTGTAGCACGAGGAGATGCCGTAGATGAAGAAGTTCACAAGCGTGGTCTTGAGCACCTCGGGGTCAAGGTCGTTGAGCATGTGCTGCACCATCGGGTAGTGCGCGTCGGTGGGATCCATGCACGCCTTGCGGATGGCGCGGCGCTGGCCCTCGAACTTTCCGGCGCAGAACGTGTCCGCCCAGTCGAGGAGCTTCGGCAGGTTCTTGACCGGGTTTTTGTTGCGGTCGTCAACGGCCTGCTCGACGCTGAATTTTTTGATCTTGTCTGACAGCTGCATGATAATTTCCTTCGTGACGTGAAAAAACGCACCATCTGGCCCGTTTTGTCTATATCTTGGCTCTAGCTTAGCACGCATTTTTTGCCGGAAAACGGCCAAAATATGTCATGTGGGAGGTTTTGATGCAGACTGTGACAAGCGTCACAAAACGGCGGTCATGCCACCGAGCAGGATGCCGAGGTTATCCGACCAGATGTCCGGAAACTGACTGAGCGGCAGGGGATTTTCCCCGCTGCCCGCCTCGATCGTGAAGCCCGGGCGGCGGTAGTCCTGAATAAACCAGTCCTTATACCCCGCGTGGCCGGAGGCGTAGGGCGTCTCGGCCACGTCGTAGCCGCTCACGGCGGCAAACTGCCGGGCGATGGCTTCGCTTCCCGGCACGTCATAGCCGTCGTACTGCCAGTAGATGACGCGGCCCTGCGTGTGGTACGACAGGGTGAGCAGCGGGTCGAGCGCGCGGGTGAAGCCGTACATCGCCAGGCTCTCGGGCGCGACCAGCGGCGCGGGGCCGACATAGTCGCGCGGGCCGGGGCGCGTGTAGCCCGCGGCGAATTTGATCTCGCGCGCGATGCTCCACCCCGCGGGGTACTGGAGGTTGAGGTCAATGCCGCGGATGTTCGCCTTCCAGCCCGCGGGGAACGGAATGTCGGGGTAATGATTTGCAAGCGCTTTGGCCGCGGCGGTCGTCTCGGTGTCGAGCGCGCCGGTCACGAGATCGATGCCGTCCGGGTCCACGGCCGGGGCGAGCACGAGCGTGACCTTTTCCAGCAGATCGCGGATGTTCTGCCCCTCCATGTCGCCGCCGTCGCCGAGGCGCGCGCACAGCTGCTCGCAGAACGTGAGCAGCAGCGGCGTCGTGATCCACTCATTGGCATGGTGCGCGGCGTTGTAAAACACGAGCTTCGGCCCGCTGCCGAGCGTCAGGTACCACAGCGGCCGGCCGAGCACACTGCGGCCGAACTCCCCGACGGCGAGCATGGGATAGCGCGCGGCCAGCCCGCGCACAATATAGCCGATGAGCGCCGAGGAATAGGGAATGTCCGTTGGTGTCACGGAAAACGGCAGCGGGATCGTCAGCGCCCGGCCGAGCGGCAGCCGCTCCGGGTCGAGGTAGGGATTGGCGAGCCGGATGGCGTCCACGCTCGTGCCGTACTGCCGCGCGAGGGCGAAAAACGTGTCGCCCGCGCGGATGGTGCGCGTGACAAAGCCGGTGTAGTACGGCAGCAGCGCGCGGTGCGTCCGCGCGCCCGCGATGCCGTCGGGCGTGAGGGCGCTGGCTGCCTGAAACGCGCGCACGGCCGCCGCTGTCTGCGCGCCGAAGATGCCGTCGAGCGCGCCCGGTGTCTGCCCCGCGCGCGTCAGTCCCAGCTGCAGCAGCGACACGAGTGCGCCCCGGTCGCCCTGTTTTAATGTTTGCGTCATGGAAATTCCTCCGATGCATCGAATTACCAAAACTGGTTCCGTACATCGTATGCACGCCGCCGCAGGCATTTGCGCCCCGGCAGGCAATCGAGCAAGAATGTTCCGCCGCTATTTTGCCCGAAACCCGGCATACTGATACTGCACGCGCAAAGGGGGGATTTTTTGCGGAAACAACCACATTTTTTGCGCCGCTTTGCCGTCACGGCGGCGGTCGCGCTCGCGCTGTGCGCGGGCGTGTCGGCGCAGGCGGCGTCGCTCGTGCCGCTCGGCCGGGCCGTCGGCATCCAGATGACCACGGCGGGCATGCTCGTGGCGGACCTCGCCGAGGTGGACACGCCCGGCGGCAAGGCCGCGCCCGCGAAGGACGCGGGCCTGCTGCCCGGTGACGTGATCTGCCGCATCGACGGCCGGGACATCGCGTCCTCGGCGGATTTTCTCGCGGCCATGGACGCGGCGGGCGACACCCTGTCCGTCACCGTCCGGCGCGGCGGCACGGAGGTCACGGCGACGGTCACGCCCGCCGTCACGGCCGACGGCACGCGGCAGCTCGGGCTCTGGCTGCGCGACGGGGTGACAGGCATCGGCACGCTCACGTACTATGACCCGGCCACGGGGCGCTACGGTGCGCTCGGCCACGGCATCTCGGACGAGACGAGCGGCGTGCTCATGCCGCTGCGGGACGGCAGCGTGCTCTCGGCCGTCATTGCGGACGCGCGCCCCGGCGGCCACGGCACGGCCGGCGAGCTCGTCGGCAGCTTCGCCCCCGGCGACCGCATCGGCGCCATCGAGCGCAACTGCCTGTTTGGCATTTTCGGCACGCTGGACGCGCCGCCGGACGGGGACGCGATCGAGACGGCATCGGCCGACGCGGTCAGGACCGGCAGCGCGACCATTCTGTCCACGGTCGCGGGCGAGGACGTGCGGGCGTACACGGTGGACATCAGCCGGGTGTATCATGACGGCGGGTGCACACGCTTTCTCATCACCGTCACGGACCCGGACCTGCTGGCCGCGACCGGCGGCATCGTGCAGGGCATGAGCGGCAGCCCCATTCTGCAGAACGGCAGGCTCATCGGCGCGGTGACGCACGTGCTGCTTTCAGACCCCGCCAAGGGCTACGGCGTGAGCATCGACGACATGCTCGCAGCCTCGGCGGCGCAGGACAAGGCAGCGTAAAACAGCAGGGATGCAAACACACAGAGCTGGAAATCCGGATCGGAAACACAGGAGCAAAAATTCGAAAGCAGAAATTCAGAGCGGAAATTTACAGCGCGGGATCATCCGACATCGGGCGGGCGCGCCGGGCAAATGCCCGGCGCGCTTTGCTGTGTCGGTGAATGATACGATCAAGTGCAGCAGAAAAAAGAAAAGAAGTTCCTACGAATCTCTGGTAGAATGCAATCACCACAAAAACAAAAAACCAAAAGGAGACACGTATGAACGACAAACATCTTAGCATAGAAGCGCGCATCAGAAAAAATATCTGCTTCGGCGCTCATACTGTCATCACGGGATGTTTCGGTCACAGGCAACAATCGAGTACAGAAACGAGAAGCGCAAAGCTGCCTGGTCACCGGAGCAAATTGCCTGCACACCGTGCGGCTTGAAGATGCCGAGCCGGACGCACGGTGTGCCGCCGGTCATGCTGCCAAAGCCGTCCCGCGTCAGGGGCAGTGCGTGAAATCATACGAGGCGCGGTGCCGATCGTCGTCGGAGTGGTTCCCTGCTTCCAGTCTAGTATGCTTTTGCATAACTTGTCAAGCATTTTTTCTCTCAGCAAGAAAGCCAGCCAGCGCGCCCTGCGCTGCACGCATCTCCCGCACCGCACGACCGCCATCACGCACCCGGCCGCAAGCGCGCACCAAGCCGCACCTGTGTCCGCCGATCACTGGCCCGAACCCCAACGCACCCGGCCGCAAGCCTGCGCCAGACCGCAACGGCCCAACCCGCCGCAAAACAGGTTTTCCACAATCTCTCCACAGACTTTTCCACATTTTCGCCGGTTTTCCACAGCGGCTTTCTTTCCCCTTGGCTTTCTTTGAGAGAGACAGGGTAAGATCTTCTGAGCAGTGCGTTCTTACTGCGCAGTAAGACCTGGTCTGGTCTGGTATGGTTGGGTACGGTACGGTGCCCCGTTACTTTCGTGCGACATCACGCGTGACGAAGCCGCCCGCCGGCCTCCGGCCACCCGCGCCCGCACCGCCGGTGACAAGCAGTGCAAACCGCTGCAGCTGCTGAAAATTTCCGTGTGCAATCAATGTTATGTCAACCGATTTTCATGCCCTGTGTCGAATCCTGTCGCATGCGCGGCCGGATTCACCAAAACGCGCCCGAAAGCATTCTTAGCGCGTTCTTTGCGCACTTTTCCGCGCGAATTCTGCGGTATTCTGCCATTTGCGGCGCGCAAAAAGAGCCGCCCTTTCGGACGGCTCTTCGCCATTCTGAACCCTGTTGCCCGCCCGTGTCACGCCGGGTTGACGTGCACGGTGCAGTGCTTGACATCCGGATAGTCGCGTTCGAGCTCGTGGTGCACAGCCTCGGCGATGACGTGCGCGTCCCGCAGCGGCAGCGCGCCGTCGACCGCGATCTCGGCATCGACATACGTCCGGCTGCCGAACAGCCGCGTCTTGAGATCGTCCACGCGCACGACGCCCGGCGTGCGCAGCATCGTCGCGCGCATGGCAGCGACGGTGTCGGCATCGCACGCCCGGTCGACGAGCCGGTCGATGCTCTCGTGGAAGATGCCGTAGGCCACCTTGAAGATGAACAGGCAGATGACGATCGACGCGATGGGGTCGAGGATGGGCATGCCGAGCCGCGCGCCGAGCACGCCCGCAAAGCTGCCGATGGACGAGAGCGCATCGGACCGGTGGTGCCACGCCTCGGCCTTGAGCGACACGGAGCGGATGCGTTTGGCCGCTGCGATCGTGTACCAGTACAGCCCCTCCTTGACGACGATGGACACGACCGCCGCGATGAGCGCGAGCACGCCGGGGGCAGCCAGCGTCTCGCCGCGGATGATCTTCATCACGCCTGCGTAGCCGATGGCGGCGCCGACGACCACGAGGATATTGCCCAGCAGGATGGACGCGATGCACTCGAGCTTTTCGTGCCCGTAGGGGTGGCTGGCATCGGCCGCCTTGTGGGAAAAGACCGCGCCGATCATCACGATCAGCGAGCCGAGAATGTCGGACGCCGAGTGCACGGCATCGGCCACTATGGCCGACGAGTGCGCCACGATGCCGGCGACGAGCTTGAACACCGTCAGGGCCGCATTGCACACGATGCCGGCGGTGGACACCTGCATGGTCACGCGCTTGGCGTCATCGGGTGTAGAGGTGCGTGCGCGCATAAATAAGACTCCTTTCGCACAAAAAAAGCGCCTGTGGGGCATATGAGTCCCACAGACGCGGTGATGTCCTGTCTGCTGCGGCGCGGACGCCGCCCGGCCGTTTCGGCCTGTCATTAGGAGGGAGTATAGCACGTGCGCGGCCGGACGTCAAGCAGAATTTGCGCGCATTTCACCGGCGCAGCCAGTGTACGCCGGCGCGGCGGAGCTTGGCGCCGAGGATGAGCGCGATCTGCACCGGAACGCCGACGAAGAACACTGCCCAGATGTTGTATTCGAGGTATTGAAAGTAAAACGCGGTGATCGTGCTCCACACGAACAGCGACGCGAACACGCACTGCAGCGTCGACTCCCCCTCCCAGTGGCGGGAGAAGAGAAACGCCACGGCGAACGACACCGGCACCGCCCACACGAACGCCATCCAGTACATCTTGCCGATGCTGAACTGCGAATACAAAAACACCACGACCGCGACGACCCACACCATCGTCACCCACATGGCGGCGATGAGCACCTTTGGCATGAGGTAGGCATCGTGCTGCTTCCCGCCGTCGGTCCCGGCGGCCTCGGCGCGCGCGGCGGCCACGCCGCCGGCCGTCAGCAGATCGTCCACGCGCATGCCATAGAGGTCGGCAATGGTCTTGAGCATCACGACATCGGGCAGAGAATCGCCCCGCTCCCACTTGGACACGGCCTTGTCGGAGTAATTGAACTGCGCGGCAAACTCGGCCTGAGTCAGGTTTTCTTCTTTTCTCAGCTCGGCAAGATTGGCGGCGAGCGCGCCTCTCACATCATCCATGCTATGAGTATACCACGCCGGGCGTTCGGCCGCAAGAGGGACGTTTTTACCGAAATCCTGCCATTCTCCCGTTGGTAGAATCGCCTTCTCCCAACGTTTCTACCGCTCGCGCGCACGGAGGATGCATTTAAAAAGTCTTTGCCGTATAATGAAGCCATGAAGAAATGTGATTTTCCTGACGATGTGCACGTCAGGCATCACCTGCAAGGGAGATCGATATTCATGAGCAAACAGACCTTCCGCCTGCCGTCATGGCGGCGCAAGCCGACCGCGGACGAGACCGCGCCGGACATCGCCGACAGCGAGCTGGTGCCCGCGGAGAGCGCGGCGCGCCCGACGCGTCACAAGCACGGCAAGCGCACCTATGTCATCGGCGGCGCGCTGCTGGCGCTGGCGATCGCGGCGGCGATCATCATTCCCGGCGCAGTCGGCGGCGGCGACGATGACGGTGCCGGCGGCGCGAGCACGACGCTCTCCCGCCCGGACGGCGACCCCTCCGGCCAGAGTGCGGAGGACAATATCTATATCACGACCGGCGTCATGGATCAGGAGACCTACCGCTCCGAGACGACCGGCGAGACGAAGGCGAAAGTCGGCTTCATCGACTACAATCAGGCCGTGCACAACGTGCGCGTCGTGACGAGCGACAGCGTCTTTACCGAGGCCATCAGCACGAGCATGTTCGTCAAGCTCGGCGAGCAGAAATACTTCAAGGACGGGGCCATCCTCGTGCGCAAGGCCAGCTCCATCAGCGGCGACACCGCCACGTGGAGCGACCAGATCGTGGCCATCTCGCAGCAGGACTATCAGGATGCCTACGGGCAGGACCCGAGAAACCTGAGCAACTACGTCATCAGCCGTGACACGGTGCAGAATCCCTCCATGACTGCAAACGCCGACGGCACCTACACCCTCACCTTCGACCTCGAGCCCGAGGGCGCGAGCGCGTATTACCGCCACCAGGTGCGCACGTACAGTGGCGCGGCAAAAAGCCCCGAATTCACGGCCGTGCACATGGTCTGGACGATCGACGCCAACTGGGACCTCCTGCAGATGGACACCGTGGAGAGCTACACCGTGTCCATGTCCGGCCTCGGCAGCCTCAACTGCACGAGCACGCTCACCGAGGTGTTCACGGACTTCGGCGCCGTGACCGACGACCAGACGGAGTTCCAGCACTACCTCGCCACCGAATATGACCCCAATAACCTCGGCAAGCTCTCCGACGGCGGGCAGGACACGCAGGCCATGGTGCGCGACTTCTTCCGCCGCACGCCGAACTACAGCCTCACCGTCACCGCCAACGGCCAGTCCTACGGCCTGACGGCGCACGTGGACATCGACCAGACGGCCTTCCAGGTGCGCGGCAATGTCGCGGGCGTGGACCTCTTCGCGGCCTACAGCAATGAGCGCGTGTACGTCGCCTTCGGCAGCCAGAAGATCGTCCTGCGCGCGAGCGACACGATCGACGCGGCGCGCACGGTCGCTGGCTACCTCGGCGTGCAGATCCCGAACATCTCGCTCGACGCGGCCGGCATGACCGCGCTGACGAAAAACGTTGCCATGCAGGAGACCGACACCGGCATGACCATCCGGCTCAACGACCCGATGATCTCCGGCACCGTCCTGCTCACGGACCCGGACGCCCTGCGCCTGACGCGCGCGGACGTGGCGCTCAACTTCGGCGGCGCGCGCATGCACGTCACCGCCACGCCGTACTACGGCGGCTTCCAGGTGCAGTCCCTCGAGGGCTACACGGACCTCACCGGCGCGCTGAGCCTCGTGAGCCCGCTCATGGACGCAGCCACGGCCAAAACTGCAACCTTCCACGTCGCCCTCAGCGGCCCGCTGAGCCTCACGGGCACGGCCACCGTGACCAAAACCTCCGGCGGCTATGACGCCGCGCTCACCACCTCGGTCGACGGCGTGACCGTCACGGCCGAGTACATCGGCAGCACGGTGTACGTCTCGGCCGGGAACATCCACGTCAGCGGCACGGGCAGCGAGATCAAAGACCTCGTCGCCTGGGCGGGCAAGCTCGCCGGGGCAAACGATGCCGCGGCCGCCGGCAACGCCTACGCGCAGTTTTTCCACGAGCTCACGCCGCAGTCCGCCGTGGACAGCATTCAGGATCTTGCGTGGTCGAATAACGCGCTGCACGCGCAGCTGAACATCGCGGGCACACCTGTCTCCGCTGCCCTCTCGGCCGACAGCGTGACCGTTACGGCCGCGGGCTGGACAGTGCACGTGACCATCACCGGCACGTCTGGCTCCGCCACCACGCTCACCCCCACGAGCGGCGATTATGTCACCCTCTCGCAGCTGCAGCCCTTCGCCCCGGTGCTCGAGCGCTATGTCGGCGCGCAGGCCATGGGCATGGACGCGACCGTGTCCGTCAATGGCTACAGTCTCGACACCGACCTTGTGCTCTCGCTCGGCAAGCCCGTCGCGGCGCGCGCCGTGTCGCAGATCCTCGGCCGCGACCTGACCGTCACATTCTGGAATGACCGCGTCTATATCGACTTCGGCTGGCACCATGTTGAGGCGTCCATGAATTCGCTCGAGCAGGCGCTCTACGCCGTGCTCACCATCACGCCGGGCATCGACCGCCAGACCGTGCAGAACGCCATTGAAGCCTACACGTACTTCTTCGAGCACCTGTCGTTTGCGAGCGTCGTCGGCGCGATCTCCGAGTTCGGCTATGCCGATGGGGCGCTGAACATCACGGCGAACATCGCGGCGTCCCCGCTCTATATCTCGCTCACACCGAGCCGCATCACGCTGCGCACGCAGGTCGATTCGGCCTCTCTCGCCGTCACGGCCACGCCGGGCAGCGCCTACGCCGCCGCACCGGACCTCAGCCCGCAGGGCGGCAGCTACTATGATCTGGACGATTTCATTGCCCTGCTCCCGAGCTGGTGAGCGGGCGCATCCCCTAAAGTTACCCACCCATCGCACAGCAAGCCCCCGGACATCTGTCCGGGGGCTTTGACGCAGCGTTCGCTGCGCACTTTTCAAGCCTTCCCCTTTTGGGAGCGGGCTTTGGGGGCAGAACGGACACACACAGTGCATGAGCGGCAGCGCCATTCCGAAGCCTCTGAGCCGCGGGGGAGCCCGAGGGGGCAAGGCCCGCCCCGGGTCAGATCCATACAGAAAGCCCTCGGACATTGTGTCCGGGGGCTTTGACGTAGCGTTCGCTGCGCACTTTTCAGCCTTCCCCTTTTGGGAGCGGGCTTTGGGGGCAGGACGGACACACACAGTGCATGAGCGGCAGCGCCATTCCGAAGCCTCTGAGCCGCGGGGGAGCCCGAGGGGGCAAGGCCCGCCTCGGGTCAGATCCATGCAGAAAGCCCTCGGACATTGCGTCCGGGGGCTTTCTGCATCCTCTTATTCTCCAGCTGCGCATTCAGTGTACGCTCGCCTGCTTCTGCCGCAGGCTCAGGCAGTCGGCGATCATGGCGATGAACTCCGAGTTCGTCGGCTTGCCCTTGATGTTCGAGACCGTGTAGCCGAAAAACTTCTGCAGCGTCTCAATATCGCCGCGATCCCACGCGACCTCGATCGCGTGCCGGATGGCGCGCTCCACGCGCGAGGGCGTCGTGTTGAACTTGCGCGCGACCTCGGGATAGAGCACCTTCGTCACGGAGTTGATGATGTCCATATCGTCGATCGTCAGCAAGATCGCCTCGCGCAGGTACTGGTAGCCCTTGATGTGCGCGGGCACGCCGATCTCGTGGATAACGTCGGTGACGACGCTCTCGAGCGAGGGCTCGGGCTCCGCCGCAGCGAGCTGCGCGCCCGCGCCGCCGGTGCGCTGATGCGGCCGGGCCGTCTGGCGGATGCGCTGCACGAGCAGCGACGGGTCAAACGGCTTTTGCATGAAGTACGTCGTGCCGAGCTCCGCACACTCCATCAGCACCTGATCGTTACAGATCGCGGAGGTGACGATCACGCGGGACGGTGCGTTTTTCGCCCGCAGATGCGTCAGCAGGGACAGGCCGTCCAGATTCGGCAGCACGAGGTCGAGCACCACGACGTCTGGCTGGAATTTTGTGATGAGTTCTTCCGCGCGCAGCCCATTGTCCGTCTGGGCGACCAGTTCCATGTCCGTCTCCTGGCCGATGGCCTTGGAATAGGCCGCGCGGTACTGTTCGCCGGGGTCGGCGAGCAGAACACTGATTTTCGTTTCCATAACTTTCTCCTCCGCAAAAATTCAGGCTTGCGGTCAGCTCTCTGCCGAATCGCTCGTTTCCCCTGTCTTGCGAGGATATTTTACCATATCTGGAATGCGAGAACAATGCGATTTTTGGCGAATTGCTCTAGTTTTCTGTTGACATAATCCGATAACAGCCGTCGAAAGATACAATTTTTCGAAGTATATCGGGAAATATCGCCTGCATTCGACAGGCAGAACGTGTCGAATGCGCCTTGCGTTATGTAAACCGATATTCCGACATGTGTCATGTCACCGCGACAGTGCCCGCCACGCTGCGCGCGGCGCGGCACGAAACCCGCCGTGTGGGATGCGGCGCTGTCGGAAATGCGGCGCACGGCCGGACGGGCTGCCGATCTTCTGAACGGCCGGCCGAAAAAATGGCTTGGCCGGCCCCGCTTGCTGCACTTGCTTGACTTTCCGCCCACTGGAGGCAGTGCATATCCGGACCGCGCGAGGTGCGAAAAAACGTGCATGGAAGTGTTCTTCCATGCACGTTTCGTGTTCTGCTGGGTTTCCGGCGGCTCAGCCGTGCTGGCCGTGGGCCGGGTAGTGGATGTGCAGCAGCTCGTGGGCGCGGCCCTGGAGCAGGTTGTCGTAGACATAGCCCAGGTCGGGGTTCTGCTGCGGGATGCGCAGGGCGCACGCCTCGTCCGCCTTGAAGATGGCCTCGGCGCGCTCGGCCTTGCGCTTGTTGCAGGCGGGGGGCTGGCCGCCGCCGCCGATGCAGCCGTTCGGGCAGGCCATGACCTCGATGAAGTCGAACTGCTCCTCGCCGGACTCGACCTTGGCGATGAGCTTATCAGCATTGGCCAGGCCATTCGCCACCGCGATGCGGATGGTCAGGTCGCCGGCCGTGACGGTGAACGCCTTGATGCCCTCGAGCCCGCGCACGCCGCACTCGGCAATGGTCTGCAGGGTGTTCGGGCTGGCGTCGTCGAGCACGCGGCGGATGACGGCCTCGGTCACGCCGCCGGTCACGCCGAAGATGACACCAGCGCCGGTGTAGTCGCCGAGCGGAGCGTCGGGCTCCTCGTCCGGGAGGGCGGCGAAGTTGATGCCGGCTTCCTCGATCATGTCGCACAGCTCGCTCGTCGTGATGACGAGGTCGATGAGCCGCTCGCCATCCTTTTCGAGCTCGGGGCGCGCGGCCTCGAACTTCTTGCCGGTGCAGGGCATGATGGCGACGGAGTAGACGTTCTCGCCCGCGAACTGCTTGCGGATGAGCGAGCCGAACATCGCCATCGGGCTGCCGCAGGTGCTCACCTGGGGCATGAGGTGCGGGTGGCGGTGCTCCACGTGCTGGATCCAGCCGGGGCAGCAGGAGGTGAACATCGGCAGCTTCGCGCCGGTCTTGACCTTCTCGAGGAACTCCGCCGACTCCTCCATGATCGTGAGGTCGGCCGTGAGGTTCGTGTCGTACACCACGTCGGCGCCGAGGCGGCGCAGCGCGGCGACGAGCTTGCCGGTGCAGGGCTCATTAGCGGGCAGACCGAAGCGCTCGGCCATGCCGACACGCACGCTGGGTGCGTACTGCACGACGACCTTGCGGGTCTGATCCTGCAGCATGGACCAGAATTTCTCGGTCTCGTTGCGGATGGTGATCGCGCCGGTCGGGCACACGGACGCACACTGGCCGCAGCCGACGCAGTCGGTGTCCTTGAGGGTCTTGCCGAAGTCGGCGGAGATGTGCGCCTTCTTGCCGCGGCCGCTGAAATCGACCGCGCCGATGTTCTGGATCTCGGCGCAGGTGCGCACGCACAGACCGCAGAGAATGCACTTGCTCGGGTCGCGCACGATGCTCGGCGACGAGAGATCCATGGGCTCGGTGCAGTAGGTGTTGGGCTCGAAGCGGTGCGCGTCCACATGGTAGCGGCGGGCGTACTCCTGCAGCTTGCAGCGGCCGCTCTGGTCGCAGGTCAGGCAGTCGGCCCGGTGGCTGCTCATGAGCAGCTGCAGCGTGGTGCGGCGGCTGTCGAGCACCTGTTTCGTGTGGGTGTTGACGACCATACCGTCGCGCGGCTGCATGGAGCAGGCCGCGTCCATCTTGCCGCGGTCATTCTCGACGAGGCACAGGCGGCAGCCGCCGTAGATGGACAGATTTTCACAGTAGCAAAGCGAGGGGATGTCGATGCCGTTGTTGCGGGCGACCTCCAGCACGTTGCGCTCGGTCGTGAACGGGCAGGACACGCCGTCGATGATCATTTTCTTTTCAGCCATGGTTCACGCCTCCTTGATCGCACCAAACGGGCAGCCGGCCTTGCAGGTGCCGCACTTGATGCATTTATCCGTGTCGATGTGGTGCGGCTTTTTCAGCTCGCCGGTGATGGCACCGGCCGGGCAGTTGCGCGCGCACTTCGTGCAGCCCTTGCAGATGGCCGGGTCGATGACATACGTCGTCAGGCTGCGGCAGCTGCCGGTGCGGCACTTCTTGTCGAAGATGTGCTCGCGGTATTCGTCCTCGAAGTTCGCGAGCGTGGACAGCACGGGGTTCGGCGCCGTCTTGCCGAGACCGCACAGGGAGGAGTTCTGGATCATCTTGGCGAGGGAGCGCAGCTCCTCAATGTCGCCGGGGCGGCCGTTGCCCTTGGTGATCCGGGTGAGAATGTCGAGCATACGGGTCGTGCCTTCGCGGCACGGGGTGCACTTGCCGCACGACTCGTTGCAGATGAAGTTCATGAAAAACTGCGCGATGGACACCATGCACGTGTCCTCGTCCATGACGACGAGGCCGCCAGAGCCGATGATGGCGCCGGCCTTTTTGAGCGAGTCAAAGTCCATGGGCAGGTCCATGTGCGCCTCGGTCAGGCAGCCGCCGGACGGGCCGCCGATCTGCACAGCCTTGAACGCTTTGCCGTTTTTGATGCCGCCGCCGATGTCGTACACGACCTCGCGCATCGTCGTACCCATGGGCACCTCGATCAGGCCGGTGTTGACGACGTTGCCGGTGAGGGCGAAGGCCTTCGTGCCGGAGCTGCCCTCGGTGCCGACGGATTTGAACCAGTCGGCGCCCTTTTTGATGATGTCGGGGACGTTGGCAAACGTCTCAACGTTGTTCAGGCAGGTGGGCTTGCCATACAGGCCCTTGTCGACGGAGCGCGGGGGCTTCGTGCGCGGCATACCGCGGTTGCCCTCGATGGACGCGGTCATGGCCGAGCCCTCGCCACAGACGAACGCGCCTGCGCCGCAGTTGATGTGCATGTGGAAGTTGAAGCCGCTGCCGAGGATGTTGTCTCCCAGCAGACCAAGCTCCTTGGCCTGCTCGATGGCGACGGTGAGCCGGTGCACGGCCATGGGGTACTCGGCGCGGACATAGATGTAGCCCTCGGTGGAGCCGGTGGCCACGCCCGCGACGATCATGCCCTCGATGACCTTGTGCGGATCGCCCTCCATGCAGGAGCGGTCCATGAAGGCGCCGGGGTCGCCCTCGTCGCCGTTGCAGACGATGTACTTGACGGGCTCTTCGGTGTGTGCCGCGACCTGGGCCCACTTCTTCCCGGTCGGGAAGCCGGCGCCGCCGCGGCCGCGCAGACCGGAATCGCTCACGGCCTGGACGATCTCGTCCGGCTGCATCTCGAACAGGGCCTTGGCCAGCGCGCCGTAGCCGCCGATGGACAGGTACTCTTCGATGGATTCCGCGTCGATATGGCCGCAGTGCTCGAGCACGCGGCGGGTCTGCTTTTTGTAAAACGGGATGTCTTCCTGGCGCTCATACAGCTCGCCGTTCTGGTGATAGCCCAGGCGCTCGATGAACTCGCCGCCGAGGATGGTCTTCTGGATGATCTCCTCCACGTCGCTGACCTGGCACTTCGTGTACAGCCAGCCCTCCGGCTCGATGCGGACCAGCGGGCCCATCTCGCAAAAGCCGTGGCAGCCGGACTTTTTCAGGCCGATGGCGTCGGCATGGTGCTCGGTCAGGGACACCTCGCACGGGATGCCGAGCTCGTCCATGCGCTTTTTGAGCTCATGATACACGTTCAGGTTGCCGCCGGCGACACAGCCCGTGCCGCAGCAGACAAGGATCTTGCGCTTTTCCGCGTCGCGCGCGGCCATGTAGTCGGCCTGCAGGGCGCGGAACTGCTCCAAGGATTCGATTCTCTGACGCATTACGCACCCTCCTTTGCACGCAGCTCCTCGATGAGATCCACGGCCTTGTCGGGGGTCATGGCCGGGTGCACCGTGTCGTTGACCATGACGACAGGGCTCAGACCGCACGCGCCGAGGCACGACACGATCTCGATGGTGAACAGGCCGTCGTCCGAGGTCGGCTTGCTCTCGCTCAGGCCGGTGGCGTCATAGATGGCCTGCAGGACGTTGCCGGACTTGCGCACGTGGCACGCCGTGCCGCGGCAGACCTTGAGCACGTACTTGCCCTTCACATCGAGTGAAAAGTTCTCATAGAACGTCGCCACGCCGTAGATCTTCGACTCGCTGATGCCCACCTTGTCCGCGATGTAGCGCAGCGCGTCTTTTGGCAGATAACGGTATTTCCCCTGCACGTCCTGCATGATCGCAATGATCTGCGAGGCGTCGCAGGCGTGATCTGCGAGGACCTGGTCGATGAACTTGTAATCGATTTGTTCCATAATTTCGATTCCCTTTCCAACAAATTTGCACTGGCCGGCTCCTATTCCGGCCGGATGCAGGATTCCCTGCTCCCTATCATACAATATCTATGAAAATTTTTCAATGCCCAGACCCGTCGTTTTGATAACGACAAGCTGCGAGAATTTTTCACAATATGTTCCACTTTTCAACCACTGTGCATCTTTGGGAAAAACCGCCGCAAATGCTTGACACGTCTGCGTTCCCATGTCATAATTGAACCAAATTATGCGCCCGCGCCGCAAGCTGTGCTTCCGGCCCGGCCGCCGCCGATCCCGCACCGAATCTGACACCGAATCGCCCATGAGGTGGAAGGCTGCGTGCGTGCACTGCTGCACCGCCATGCCTTCCGGGCATGGCATTTTTTGTCTCTTCCTGCGGCCGGCAATCATGAAAAGGAGAGATCTGCTATGAAACATCTGCGCAAATGCACGGCTCTGCTGCTGGCCGTCCTGATGGTGCTCGCCCTCGCCGCCTGCGGTCAGAAGGACGACACCGCCGCCGTCGACAAGGACCTGACCGTCAACGTCGTCTCGCTCAATGGCACGACCGGCTTCGGCATGGCCAAGCTCATGGCCGACAGCAAGGCCGGCAATGCCGCGCTCAACTACAGCTTTACCGTCGAGACCGACCCGAGCAACGCCACCGCCGCGCTCGTCAACGGCACGGCCGACATCGCCGCCCTGCCGACGAACGCCGCCGCCGCGCTCTACAACAAGACCGACGGCGCCGTACAGGTGCTCGCGCTCAACACGCGCGGCGTGCTGTATGTCGTGACCGACGGCACGGAGTCCGTCACGTCCTTTGCCGACCTACGCGGCAAAAACGTCTATGTCCCCGTGCAGAACCCGACGTTCATCTTCCAGTACCTGTGCGAGAAAAATGGTCTGACCGTCGGCACGGACATCACCATCGACAACACCTATGCCCAGCCGGCCGAGCTCAACACGGCGCTCGCCTCCGGCGAGGTACACATCGCCGTGCTGCCGGAGCCGATGGTCACCATCGCCCGCGCGGCCAACCCGGACCTCACCGCCGCGCTCGACCTGACCGCCGAGTGGGACAAGGTCGCCCCGGCCGGCAGCCTCGTGCAGGGCTGCGTCGTCGTGCGCAAGGCGTTTGCAGACGCGCACCCGAACGAGGTCAAGGCCTTCCTGACCGAGTATCAGGCGTCCATCGAGTACCTGACGGCCGAGCCCGACCAGGCCGGCCAGATGATCGAAGAGGCCGGCATCTTCGCCAAGGCCGCCGTGGCCGCCAAGGCCATCCCGAACTGCAACGTCTGCTTCGTGTCCGGCGCGGACATGCAGGCGCCGCTGACGGAGTTTCTCACGGCACTGAGCACCGTCGCCCCGCAGAGCATCGGCGGCAGCGTGCCGGCGGATGACTTCTACTGCATCCTGAAGTGAAGCGCTTTGCCCGCGGCGCGCTGACGCTCGCGTTCTGGCTTACTGTGTGGGCGGTGCTCGCGCTGCTCGTGCACCGGGAGCTGCTGCTGCCCGCGCCGTGGGTCGTCGTGCGCAGACTGTGCGAGCTCGCCGCGACCGGGGCATTCTGGCGCATCACGGCCGTGTCCATCGGCCGCGTGCTGCTCGGCGTGCTGGGCGCGGTCGTGCTCGGCGTGGCGCTGGCCGTCGCCTGCACGGCGTCAAAGACCGCCGATGCGCTGCTGTGCCCGCTCATGACGGTCGTCAAGTCCACGCCGGTGGCGTCGTTTGTCGTGCTCGCGCTCATCTGGATCGCGCGCGACTGGCTGCCGGTGTTTATCGCGCTGCTCATGGTGCTGCCCGTCGTATGGAGCAATGTCTGCACCGGCATCCGCTCGGCCGATCCCGCGCTGCTCGAGCTCGCGCGGGTGTACGGCTGGCCGCGCGGGCGCGTCCTGCGGCGGATCTATGTGCCGGGCGTGCGGCCGCACTTTCTGGCCGCGCTGCGCTCCGGCCTCGGCTTCGGCTGGAAGGCCGGCATCGCCGCCGAGGTGCTCACCGTGCCGCACAGCGCCATCGGCCGCATGATCTATGAATCGAAACTCTATCTGCAGACCACCGACCTCTTCGCCTGGACGCTGGCCGTCATCCTGCTCAGCGTCGGGCTCGAGCGGCTGGTGCTGCGCGCGCTCACCCCGCGCGGGAAAGGAGGCGGCGGCACATGATCGAGGCGCGTGACCTCACCGTGACGTATGACGGCCGCGCCGTCCTGCGGGATGTGACCCTCACTGTGCCCGACGGCGGGCACATCGCGCTCATGGGCCCGTCCGGCTGCGGCAAGACGACGCTGCTGCGCGTACTCGCCGGGCTGCAGGCTCCGGACTCCGGCACCGTGCGCGTGGAGCCCGGGCGCATGGCCTGCGTCTTTCAGGAGCCGCGGCTGCTGCCATGGCGCACGGCGGCAGAAAACGTCAACGCCGTGCTCTCCGACCGGGCGCAGACCATGCCGCAGGCGCTGATATGGCTGGAGCGGCTGGAGCTGGCGGATGCGCGCGACCAGTACCCCGCGGCGCTCTCCGGCGGCATGCAGCAGCGCGTGGCCATCGCGCGGGCACTGGCGTATGACGCGCCGGTGCTGCTGCTCGACGAGCCGTTTCGCGGGCTGGATGCGGCGCTGCGCGCGCGCGTCACCGCGCTGATCGCGGACGCGGCGAAAGACAAGACCCTCGTGCTCGCCACGCACGACGCGGCCGACGCGGACGCGCTCGGCTGCGCGGTGTATGCGTACGCCGAAGGCACGTTCCGCCGCGACGGATGAGGTGGGCGTTGGATGCGCGGCGCATTTCCGGTGCCACTGGAGAAACCCACGACCTTTCCGCCTCATCCGCCTCACGATGTTCGGCACCTTCCCCTCGAGGAGAAGGCATTGCCTTACGGCTTCGCGTCACCCTCCCCTTCTACATAGGCAAAAAAACAGCCCGGCAGGTATCTGCCGGGCTGCTCCATCCCTTTGGGGCGTTGGGCCGCCCCGGTTCTCCCCCCTGCTGCATAAGCGATGTACGCAGCAGCACCGGCGCTCGGCCGGATGATCCGGCGGCGGGCATCCAAACCGCCGCCGGGTGATGACAAAAACTCAGTCGAACTTCGGCTGCTCGAGATAGTCGGTGTACTCGCGCAGGAACTTCTTCTCCTCCGGCTTGAGATCCAGGCCGATCGTGCCGCCCGGATTCATGTTGTAGTCGGGGTCAAAGTAGTCCTTGAGCACGCGGAACACGCCGTACTCCTTCTCGCCGATGTAGCCCTCGAGCCAGGGCGCGAACATCTTGCCGATGCCGTGGTGGTGGCTCACGGCCGCGCCGGAGCGCTGGATCGCATCGAGGATCGTGGTGTGGTAGGCCTTGAAGGCGTCCTCATCCTGCATGCGGGTGAGGAAGATGAAATACAGGTTCGCGCCCTGCGGATAGCAGTGCGACATGTGCGTCGTGACGACGGTGTTCGGCAGCGCGTGGCAGATCTTGCGCACGTCGGCGTGCACCTGCTCCATGTTCGACCAGTTGACCGTGCACTCGAGCGTGTCGGTCGTGATGCCGAAGTCCATGAGCGTGTCGCGCAGGTAGGGGTCGTTGAAGCGGCCCTTTTCCCAGCTGCGGGTGACGTAGCCGGTCAGCGGCATGCCGCCGTGTTTGAGCGCAATTTTCGCGATGTTGCGCGCGACGTTGCGGCTGTAGCCCTTCTCGCCGTCGGTAAAGCCGAGGAAGAGGCAGCGCTCCATGTCCTTGTAGCCGAACTTGTCGAGCAGCGGCTGCAGCGGCGTCTCATCGACGTTGTAGAGCTTGAGCATGAGGTTGGTCTCCTCCGGGTCGGACAGGCGGAACACGGACGAGTAGCCGCACTCGCACTGCATCATCTCGCGGGCGGCCTTCATGGCCGCGTCCCACGTCTTGAAGATGTAGGAGAAGCGCTTGCGGTTCTGCGGCATCCAGCGGAAGATGCGCAGCGTGACCTCCGTCAGCACGCCGAACGTGCCCTCGGAGCCCATCATGATCTGGTTCAGGTTCGGGCCGGTGGCCTCGCGGGAGTAGTGACTGGTCTGGATGGTACCGATGGGCGTGGCGTACTTCTGGCTGAGCACGATGTCGGCAATGGTGCCGTAATACGTGCTGTTCTGGCCCGCGCCGCGCGTGACCGTCCAGCCGCCGACGCTCGAATACTCGAACGACTGCGGGAAGTGGCCGCAGGTGTACTGCCGCTTGGCGCCGAAGAGCTCCGGCGCGCTCTGGAGCGTCTTTTCCAGATCCGGGCCGGACATGCCGGCCTGCACGGTGATGGTCTGGTCGATCTCGTTGAAGCTGATGACCTTGTTGAAGTTGCGGCGCATATCCAGCGAGATGCCGCCCTTGACCGGCTCGACGCCGCGGGTGACGCTGCTGCCGCCGCCGTAGACGTACAGCGGGATGTGGTGCTCGGTGGAGTAGGCCACGATCTGCTCGACCTGCCCGGTCGTCTCGGGGTAAAGCACAACGTCGGGTACGCTGTCAACGCGCTTGTGGCGCAGACGCAGGATATCGTAGGCCGTGAAGCCGTAGGCCACGCTCAGACGGTCATAGTCCGTGGTGGAGACATTCTGCTCGCCGACGATCTTTTTGAGCGCCTCGATGTGCTCGGGCGCGAGCTGCACCGGGTGGTCGGAGAGGTCGACGGGGTCAAAGCCGATGTCGTCGGAATACGCCTTGAAATCGTCGTCCGTCATTTTGAACGTCTCTTTCATGAGCGTGTACAGAGACTCTTTCGGATATTTGAAGAAGTTCGGATCGCCCCAGCGGAAAATGGAGCGGTAGCTGTCCGCCGGCGCGGGGGTGAGCACCCACTTCGGCTCGAATCCTTTGTACGGTTTGTTGCTCATTGTGCAATCCTCCTCTTGACTTGGATCAGTTTCTGATAGATCGGGCGCAGGCGCGGGTAGATCTTGCGGTAGGCCTGCTCGTAAATGTCGTTATATACCTCGTGATTCCGCTCGTTTGGCTGGAACGTGTCCTTGACGTGGACCATGCTTTTGGCCGCCTCGTCAAAGTCGGCGAACACGCCCTTGGCCACGAACGCGACCATGGACGAGCCGATGGAGCACGCCTCGTGCGTCTGCGAGCGCACGACCGGCAGGCCGAACACGTCCGCCGCGATCTGGCAGACCACGTCGCTCTTCGCGCCGCCGCCGCCGATGCGGATCTCGTGAATGGTCAGGCCCGAGCGGTCCTCCATGATGCGCAGCGCCATGTACAGCTCCAGGCACAGGCCCTCGATGATGGCGCGGTAGAAGTGGTAGCGCGTGTGGTAGTCCGAAAAGCCGATGACCGCGCCGAGCGAGTCCGGGTGCAGGATGCCGGCCGTCCAGTACGGCTGCAGGAGCAGGCCGTCACTGCCGGCGGGCAGGTCGCGGATGCGCTGGTCGAGCAGGGCCTCGGGCGCCATGCCCTTTTCTTTGGCGTCGATGGCGTCGGCCGTGCCGAATTCCTTCACGAACCACGACAGCAGCCACAAGCCGCGATAGATCTCGATCTCGGGATTGTAGTGGTCGTTGAGCACGCCGGGATAGGCGGGCAGAAACTGCTGCGGCTCGACGTACTCGGTCGTGCTGAACTGGATGGTGGCCGTCGTGCCCAGCGAGATCGACGCCTTGTCGGAATCGACGACGGCAAGGCCGAGCGTCTCGCAGCCCTTGTCCGAGCCGGTCGAGATCAGCGGTAGGCCGGCAGGGATACCGGTCAGGGCGCAGACCTCGTCCGTGATCGTGCCGATGACCGTGCCGGAGGGCACGAGGTCGCACAGCTTTTCGTTCGGCACGTCGCAGAAGCAGCGCGTGAGGCTGCCGGGCTTCATCCAGCGGCGGTTTTTGTAGTCGAACGGGATGTGGCCGATCTGGTTCGAGGCCGAGTCGATGAGGTTGCCCGTGAGCTTGTAGTTCAGGTACGTGGGCAGCATGACGTATTTGGCGGTCCTGGCCCAGATCTCCGGCTCGTGGCGCATGATCCAGTTGCCGACGGAGGCGGCGTAGACCACCTTCGCCGTCGGCTCCATGCCGGCGACCTTGAAGAGCATCATGTTCTTGGCGGGCATGGCGCCGTTCGGGTCGACGGTGCGCTTGTCCAGCCAGAGAATGATGTCGCGCAGGGGCTCATTGTTCGCGTCCAGACACACGACCGTGTCGCGGATGACGGTGATGGTCATGGCGATCACATCCGGCAGCAGGGCATTGCTGCGCGCGCACAGCTCGCGGCAGCATTCGCACAGACGGTCGAAGTAGAAGTTCGGCTTCTGCTCGGCCCAGCCGGGCTCTTTCGAGAAGTAGGGCTCGGCATATTTGCTCTGCACGACGTCCACGATCCGGCCGTCCGGGTCCACGAGCAGGGCGCGTGCGCTCTGTGTGCCGATGTCGCAGGTCAGCACCAGCGGTTTGCTCAAGATGATTCCCTCCTAAGATTTATTTTTGCTCTCTATACAAAAGATTCATTCGGGTCTGTGCCTGAGGAGACTGCTCGTGGCGATGACGTCCACGCCGAGGCCGAGCACATCCGGGATCACGATGTCGCCGCGGCCGATGCGCTCTGATACGGTGACGGTGCGGATCGCGTCCATGACGTCGAAGATGCGGTCCTTCGGAATGTCGGCCGACACGCGCACCGGCAGCACCGGCGCGTCCGGGAAGGCCGTGCGCACGGTCGAGCAGATGGTGCGCTTGGGCGCGGTCATCTCCGAGATGGCAAACTCCCGGCCGCGGGGGCAGGTGTTGCCGGTGACGGACCAGCCGTCGCCGTCGCGTTCGATTTTCAAGGTGCAGCCGCGCGGGCAGCCGATACAGGTGAGTTCTTTCATGCCTCTGCCACCTCGATCGTAAAGTGGACATCGCGCGCGTGGGCGATGCCGAGCTTGTCAAAGTCCAGTGTGAGCTGCTGCATCTCGGGCGGGCGCAGGAAGGGGTAGCGCCGCGACCAGACTTCCTTCCCGTCCATGGTCAGCACCACACGGCACGGGCCGAGCACCGCCGCGCTGCGGAAATACAGCGTGACGCCGCCGTTATCCTCCGTGCGGTCGAGCCGCTGGGGGACGAGATAGCCGAAATCGTCCGAGATCGTGAGCGCGACCTCGTCGCGCGTGTGCGCGGCAAAGTGCGCCGCGCTTTTCCCGGCAAGCTCGCCGGAGGCGGACACGTAGTCCACGAGGTCGTTGACGTGCAGCGCGTTGCCGCACGAGAAGATGCCGGGCACCTCCGTCATGAGCTGCCCGTCGCACACGGGGCCGCGGGTGTGCCCGTCGAGCGGGACGCCGAGCGACTCCGCCAGCTCGTTTTCCGGGATGAGGCCGACGGACACGATCAGCGCGTCGCAGTCGATGCGCTGCTCCGTGCCGGGGATGGGGCGCATGGTCTCGTCAACCTCCGCGACCTCCACGCCCGTGAGCCGGTCGGCGCCGAACACGCGCGTGACCGTGTGGCTCAGGTGCAGCGGGATGTTGTAGTCATGCAGGCACTGGTGGATGTTGCGCGTCAGGCCGGAGGGAGTGGGCTTGGCCTCGTACACGCCGAGGACCTCTGCGCCCTCGAGCGTCAGGCGGCGGGCCATGATGAGGCCGATGTCGCCACTGCCGAGGATGACGCAGCGCCGGGTCGGCAGCTCGCCGAGCAGGTTCGTAAAGTGCTGCGCGGTGCCGGCCGTGAACACGCCCGCCGGGCGCGTGCCGTGGATGAAGACCTGCTTTGCCGTGCGCTCGCGGCAGCCGGTGGCCAGCACGAGCGTGCGGGTTTCATAGCGCGCGACGCCGCCGCGGCTGACGGTGACGACCGCAAAGCCGCCGGGCGTTTTCTCCACGCGCGTGACGAAGGCCTGCGTGTGCGCCTCGATGCCCAGCTCCTCGAGCCGGTCGATGAAGCGCTCGACATATTCGGGCCCGGCCAGCCGCTCGCCGAAGCGAGCAAGGCCGAAGCCGTCGTGAATGCACTGCTTGAGCATGCCGCCCAGGCGCGCCTCGCGCTCGATGAGCAGCACGTGCGCACCGTTTTCGTGCGCGGAGATGGCGGCCGCGAGCCCGCCGGGGCCGCCGCCGATGACAATGACGTCGTACATCACGCCTGCACCTCCCCGGATTTCGTCGGGCCGAACGTGATGGGCGCGTCGGCCGAGGACTTGCGCACTGCGCTGAGCGGCACGCCGAGATACTCCGCGATGATGCGCACCACCTGCGGCGAGCAGAACCCGCCCTGGCAGCGGCCCATGCCGGGCCGCACGCGCTTTTTCACGCCGTCGACCGTCGGCACGCACACGTTCGAGCGCAGCGCATCGAGGATCTCGCCGCGGCTGATCTCCTCGCAGCGGCAGACGATGACGCCGTAGTCGGGGTTTTTCGCGATGTAGGCAGCGCGCGTCGCGTCGTCCATCTCCCGCAGGACGGGGATGCCAGGCCGGTGGGGATCAAAGTCCGGATTGACGGCCACGGGGCGCTCGCGCGCGAGGATGCGCACGGCCATGTCCGCCACGTCCTCCGCGACGGCGGGCGCCGTCGTCAGGCCGGGGGACTGGATGCCCGCGACGTGGATGAGGTTGTGCGTGTGCCGGCCGCGCTCGATGATGAAGTCCTCCTCAAACGTGGGCGCGCGCACACCGGTGAAATAGGTGATGATGTCGCGCTCGGTCAGCGCGGGCATCGTGATCTTCTGCTTTTCGAATACGTGCGCGATGCTCTCGGGGTACGTCGCCGTGTTCTCTTTTTCATACGTCTCCACCGCGTCGGGTCCGATGAGCAGGTTGTCGTGCACGGTGTGCAGGATGCCGCCGCCCTTCGAGTGCGTTTTGGACACCATGTCGTTGCCCTTCACGGACGCGATCGAGTGCATGAACGCACCGGCCTTGCGGTCGAGGATGCTGTTCGTGCCGCGGCGGGGGTGGATGGAGAAAAAGCGGTCGTCTGCCATGCGCGCCACGTCCTCGGCAAATACGCCGGCCGCGTTGATGACGAGCGCGGGGTGCAGCGTGCCGCGGTTGGTGTGCACGGCGGTGATGCGGCCATCCGCGACGTCCATGCCCAGCACGGCCGTGTTGAGCGCGATGCGCGCGCCGTTTTGCACGGCGTTTTCCGCGTAGGCGATCGTCAGCCCGTAGGGGCAGACGCAGCCGGAGTCCGGGTTCGAGATGGCAAAGCGGGTCTTTTCATTGAAGTTCGGCTCGCGGCGCAGCAGCTCCCTGCCGGAGATGAGCTCGGTGTCGGCGATGCCGTCATGATATTTGCGCCACATGCAGTAGCCCCACACGGCCGGGCGCAGCCAGCCGTGCTGGAAGCAGACATACTGCCCCACGCGGGAAAACGGCACGTCGAGCTCTTTGCAGACCTGATCGTACATGGCGTTGCCGCGGCGGATATATTTGTGTTTGACGCTGCCGCGCCCGAGGTCGATGCCCGGGTGCACCTCGCCGTCGTTGCGCCCCGAGGCGCCGAGCGCGAGGTCGCACTCCTTATCGACCACGAGAATGTCGAGCTTCTGGCGCGTGAGCTCGCGCGCGATGGACACGCCTGAGATGCCGCCGCCGATGATGAGCACGTCGGGCGTCTGCCCGTCGAGTGTGTCGTCGCGCAGTGCGGGCACGCGCATGGGCGCGTCCTCGCCGCCGGTGAACGTGATGTCGTTGACGACATGGCACGTGGAATATTTCGTTGCAGCCAGCTGGCCGGCGCGCACCACGTCGTCCCAGCAGTCGAGTTCGCCGCGCAGGACAATGCAATTGTCCTCCAGCGCCGCCGTGACGCGGCCGCCGAAGGCTTTGCGCAGTTTTCGGTTCAATGCAGAGATCTTCATGAAAGACAAGCCTCCCGGAAGATAAGTCGGCCAAGCGGCCGACTGAATACCTCAAATATACCCTTTTTCGACTGGGAAGTCAAGGATGCGACCCGGGTCAAATCTGCTGAAATTTCCCTGCCAGACTGGACAAATCGCCCAAAACCGCGTACAATAAAGCCCGATCTATCACATATCATCAGAAATGAGGAAAGCAAATGGCCGCTCCGCGCAACGACAATGTCAAGGAGAAGATCCTCGACGCCGCGACCGGCCTGTTGGACACGCAGACGTTTGCCGACATCTCGCTGGCCGAGATCGCCGCGGCGGCCGGCGTGTCCAAGGGGACGCTCTATTACTATTATAAAAATAAAACGGATATCCTTTTCGACCTCACCAACCGCTATCTCGACCGCCAGTGGGACGAGCTGATCGCCTGGACGGGCAACAAGGACAAGGACACGTCCGTGCACCGGCTGGTGAAGTACGTCGTCGAGCGCAACACCGCCTCCGCCGGCATGCGCCTGCATCTCATCCACGCCGCCATGCTCGGCGACGAGGCGCTGCGCGCCAAGCTCATCGACCGCTACGCCGCCTTCGAGCGGCTCATCGCCGAGAAGATCGCCGAGCGCACCGATGCCGTCTCCGCCGACTATCTCTCGCAGCTGATCCTGCTCGCGTCCGACGGCATGATCGTGCAGGAGGCGCTGCGCAACGACAATTTTGACGCCGCCGCCTTCGTGCACCAGAGCGAGGCGTATCTGCGCGCCCTGCGCCCCGCCGGCCGGATCTGAGCGCCAGTTTTCAACAAATGTGTCGAAAATCACCCTCTTGTCCGGATTTGTGAAAGAATTAGCGTGTTTGCGGTTGACACCGCACGGAACACGTGATATTTTGAAAAGGACTAGGTGGTAGAGCAAGCGCCTGCTCGTTCCGCCACGGTGCCGGGGGCACCGCAAAGGCTTTTTTCGTATGTCGAAGGCGCCGGAATGCACCCGCATCCGATGCCTTTTTACATAGCTGCAATGGGAATTATTTTGAAAGAAGGGACAATATGAAAGACCTGAAACATCTGATTTTCTTCGAAAATCTCCTGCAGGACGCGCAGAATGAGCTCGTCACGCAGGCGGTCAACGACGGGAAAATCGCCCTCGGGTACAACTGCTATTACATCCCCGAGGTTCTGCTCAATCTGCCGGGCTGCTTCTCGAGCCGTCTGCGCGCGCCGCGCTGCGAGTCCACCGACGTGGCGACCTACTACATGACCAGCCGTGTCTGCCCGTATGTCCGCTCCATCCTCGAGCGTGCCATTGAGGGCGGCTACAACTACCTCAACGCGCTCTTCGGCGCCGAGTGCTGTGCGTCCATGGAGCGTATGGAAGAGCACTTCTTCCTCATCAATCCCGTGAAGAACGATCGCTTCTTCGTCACGCAGATCGATCCCCCGCTCAAGGGCGATAAGACCAGCTATGACTACTACAAGGGTCAGCTGCAGCTCAAGGTCGTTGACCAGCTTGCCGAGCGCTACGGCGTGGACACCTCCGATGCCGCCATGCGCGCGACCATCGAGAAGTTCAACGAGCTGTGCGACGTCATCACCGAGATCGGCAACTTCCGCAAGCTGCCCAACCCGCCCATTACCGGCTATGAGTTCCATGTCATCCAGCTCGTGAGCGAGGTCTGCCCGCACGACCTGATCCTCCCGTACCTGAAGGAGACGCTCGCCGAGATCAAAAAGCGCAAGCCCGAGCCGGAGTTCCCGTTCCGTGCGCGCGTCGTGGTCGCCGGCTCCGAGATCGACGATCCCGAGTTCACGAAGCTCCTCGAGGGCTGCGGCGCGATGGTCGTGGCCGACCGCTACTGCTTCGGCAGCTTCCCGAGCCGCGAGCGCATCGAGATCCGCGACGGCGAGACCGCGTTCGACGCCATCGTCCGCCACTACCTGCACTGGAACCAGTGCGCCCGCTTCATGGAGGGTGCGAAGATCGACCAGCGCCATGCTGAGGTCAAGCGCCTTGTCGACGAGTTCCATGCCGACGGCGTGATCTACGAGAACATGAAGTTCTGCGAGTTCTGGAGCTATGAGAAGGTGCTCGCTTCCCATATCCTGACCGAGGAGATGGGCGTGCCGTGCTGCACGATCGAGAAGGAATACGCGCTCGGCTCCATCGGCCAGCTCCGTACCCGTTTCCAGGCCTTCGTTGAGAGCCTGGAAATCAAGAAAATCAATTCTTGAACAGGAGGGGAATGAAAACTATGAATTGCCCTGTTACGAAATTTATTGACTCCAAGATGCAGAGATTCGACCCCCTCTGGCAGGCTCAGAACGGTGTCGGCGGTCTCCGCAGCCGTTACTATGATAAGACCGGCGTCGCCAAGTACCGTGAGTGGCGTGGTCTGCACGACACCATGGTCGACTACCGCGCATGGCTCAAAAACGTCATGTCCATGGCTGCCATGATCGCCTCCGCGCCGATCCCGTGCCTGAAGGGCTTCTGGGAATACCGCTGGATGGGCTCCTACCTCGGCACGTTCATGTTCATCGACCGCCTGTTTGAGGGCTATCGCGGCCCCGAGCTCGTGATCGCGCACATGAATATGCACGCCATCGTGCAGAGCCTGACCAAGAAGATCGCCCTTGTGCTGTCTCACGACCTGCGCATCGGCGGCAAGGACAGCGATAAGATCATCCCTGTGGACGAGGTCATGCCGCCGCTGTTCCTGACCGGCTTCAAAGACCTGATCCCCATCCCGCTGCAGACGCTGCCGGAGTTCATCATCTGCGATGTTGACCAGCAGCTCGAGCCGTACTACATCGACGTGGCCGAGTCCTTCGGTCTGCCGGCAGACGTGTGCTCCCGCTGCGCGGCGGAGACCGGCGTTGCCCTCAACGACGACTTCCCGCTCTTCGGCAAGGCCATGATCTCCACGAACATGCCCTGCAACGCCTCCGAGGCGACCTCCATGTTCCAGCGCCGCCGCATCGGCCTGCCTGACTTCCAGGCGACCATGGCGATGATCCACAACGAGCCGGCCGCCCACCCGTACTCCGCGCAGGTCCTGCGCGACTGCATCGAATTCGTCGAAAAGGAATACGGCGTTGAGTATGACTGGAACGCCCTGTTCAAGCGCGCCAAGCACATGAACGAGCAGAACCGTCTCGAGCTCGAGAAGTGGGATTACTTCAAGACTCCCTACTGCCCGCTGACCGGCATCAGCGAGACCCTGTACCGTCTGTATGCCTGGGCCTCCGCCAACGGCCAGGAGGACTACTTCACCAAGAACGACCGCAAGGTCATCAAGATCCTGCGCAAGTGCTACAAGAATAAGTACGTCCCGTACGGCGGCACCACGCGTCACCGTGCGTTCCTGTGGGGACCGTCCGCCGTGTACTACACCGACTTCCCGACCTGGACGCAGAACTGCTGGGGCATCAACATCGTCCTGAACATGGACTCCACCATGGGTCACAACATGATCAGCACGACCGACCCCGATCAGGCGCTCATGGATCTGGCGCTGTTCAGCGAAAAGGGCGTTATGCGTCACATGGCCGTCGGCGGCTGGGACAACGTCAACTCCGTCTGGGAGTGGGCCACGAACTTCAACTGCGACATGGTCCTCATGAACGACAACATCGCCTGCAAGGGTATGCTCGGCGTGCACGCCATGATGGAGGAACAGGCACGCGACCTTGGCTTCCACTTCATCTTCATCGAGCACGACCTCGAGGACTGCCGCACCGTGCCGCGCCGCGATATGCGTAAGTGCGTCAACGAGTATATGTCCATCGTGCTCAACGAGCAGCCGCTCGACCCGACGCTGGTCGACTTCGACGACTCCGCGGCGTACTAAGAAAGGCAGGTACCGACTATGAATATGAAACTGGCTGCAAAAATTCTCGGCAAGGTCGGCCTTGCCGGCTTTATCGGCTTCGTTGCGACCTTCTCGATCTATATGTTCAACCTCGAGAACAAGCTCATCTACTATGTGCTGCGTCCCTTCCTGAACAAGCACTACGATTCTCAGGTGCGCGATAAGCGTATCGTCTGAGTTTTGCGCAAATCGCATAAATCGAAACCCCGCTGCTTCGGCAGCGGGGTTTTGTGACGTTACGGAATTTTTTGATTGTCTGACTGCGGCGGCTCGACCGTAGCTGCCGGTGAAGACAGGGCTTAGGCACACGCTCCACAGAGGACCGCTTCGCTGGGTCCTCTGTGGAAGAGATCGCAGCTCGCTGCAGCGCACGCATTGTACACCAAAGGCGCCCAATGCGCACGTTTGCGAGCCGAGCGGTATTTTCTCCGCCGTACACGCCGCCGGAGAAAATGATTGGAATTTTTTTTGCGTCTGCGGACGCAAACTCTGCGAGGCTTCGTGACGTTACGGAGTTTTTCGGTCGTCCGGCTGCGGAGGCTCGACCGCGGGTACGGGCGGAGACGAGGCTGTATGACGTCACAAATGCCGCAGGGCGCGAAAAAGCCCGCGTGCACTGCACACGGGCTGATTTTCGCGAAGGTCGCAAGTCCGATCTTACTTGATGCCGTACTTCTTGTTGAACTTATCCACGCGGCCGCTGGTATCGACGAGCTTCTGCTTGCCGGTGTAGAACGGGTGGCACTTGGAGCAAATCTCGATGGAGATGTTCTGCTTCGTGGAGCGGGTCTCATACACGGCGCCGCAGGCGCAGCGGATCGTGGTCGGCTGGTAATTCGGATGGATACCGTCTTTCATAGTCATTCACCTCATAATAGGCTGTCTTGAGCACGGGCTGGTCCGTGGTTACAAAACGCAAACTGAATTCTAGCATACCGGTGACAAAATTGCAAGCGGTTTTCGCATTTTTTTACGCGTCCGGGCCCGGCACGTCGCTGATCCGGCCGCAGTGCAGGAAATACAGCACGCGGCGGCAGACCGGCCGCCCGGTGATGCGCGCCATGGCCCCGGCGTAGGCATGCAGCTGCGCGGCATAGTACGCCGTGCGCGCCGGCACGCCCTCGGGGCGGATGCGGTCAGTCTTGTAATCCACGATGACGAGGCCATCCTTTGTTTCGAACCATGCGTCCACCACGCCCTGCAGCAGCACCTGCTCGTCCCCGGCGCCGGGGAAGAACGTCTCCGCCGGGCACAGGAGCGAGAAGCGAAACTCCCGCCGCAGCGTGCCCGCCGCCTCCGCCGCCGCGAGCTGCGCGCCGAGCGGCGTTTGCCCCAGCCGCAGGAGCGAGGCCGTGTCCACGGCCTGCGCCTCGCGCGCCGTGAGTTCACCGCGCGCGGTCAACGTTTCTACCTGCGCGCGGATGCCCTCCGGCGTGCGCGCGTCGGCAAAGTGCAGGTACTGCAGGATGCGGTGCGTGGCCGTGCCGCGCTCGGCGGCGGTGAGCTTGTGCGCGCGGGCTGAAAAGTCCGGCCGGCGGAAGGTCTGCGTGCGCGGCGCGCCCGCCAGCAGCGGTGCGCCGGCGTCCTCGGGCGGCGTGTCCTCCGTCTCCAGCCGCTTGAGCTCCGTCGCCGTCACCTTCGACGGCAGATCGATGGCCTGTGCGTGCCCATAGCGGAACGTGAGCGCGCGCCCGAGCTGCGCCAGCAGGGTGGGGTCCGGCTCCGGCAGCGTGGGTTCGGCTTCCGCTTCCGTGCGCTCTGCCGCGGCGTCCGCCTTCAGATAGACGTAGTTCCGGCGCAGGAAGCGCTCATCCCGGTCAAGCAGCGCGCTCTGCAGCAGCCAGTGCAGCGGGCTCTGCGCAGCGCGCAGCAGCTCCGGCGCGAGGGGCACGGTGGCCGTGGCGGTCAGGGTGCTGACGGTCTTGCCGATGTCGCGCACGGTGCCCGTGATGACGAGCCGCTCCTTTGCGCGCGTCATGGCCACGTACAGCAGGCGCATCTCCTCCGAGAGCGTCTCGGTCAGCAGCTGCGCCGCGATCGCCTGCCGCGCGATGGTCGGGTATTCCACGCCGTGCTCCAGATCCGAGCACTTCGGCCCCAGACCGAGCGCCGGGTGCACGAGCACGCTTGTGCGCGCATCGGATTTGTTGAACAGGCGCGCCGTGTCGCACAAGAACACGAACGGGAACTCCAGCCCCTTGGATTTGTGGATGCTCAGGATGCGCACGCTGCGGCTCTCGCCGCCGGGGGCGGCGGGCTCCACGCCCTCGGTCTCCTGCCGCTGCATCCAGAGCAGGAAGCGGTGCAGCCCGCGCGCACCCGTCTGTTCAAACTGCTGCGCAAGATCGAGCAGGAGCAGCACATTGCGCCGCCGCAGCTCGCCGTCCGGCATCGCGCTCGTGAGCGCCATGACGGCGCGGTCGTCCACGATGTGCCACAAAAATTCGCTCAGCGGCAGCTCGATCGACAGCGCGCGGTAGCGCGCGAGCACGTCGAGAAAGTCCCGGCAGTCGGCGCGCGTCTCGGCGGCGAGCGTGACCGCGGTGTAAAAATCATGCTCGCGGTCGCACGTGCGCACGGCGGCCAGATCGTCCGCCGTCAGGCCGAACAGCGGCGAGCGCAGCGCCGCGATGAGCGGCACATCCTGGTGCGGATTGTCCACCACCGCCAGCAGCGAGCGCAGCACCGACACCTCCTCGGACGTGTAGAACCCGCCGCTCGTCTCCGCCGACACGGGGATGCCATGCGCCTCGAGCGCGGCGCGGTACACGGGGCCGATGCTGTTGGCATTGCGCAGCAGGATGACCGCGTCGCCATAGTGCGCGGGGCGCTTAGCGCCGTTTTCCCACACGGGCGTGCCGCCGTCGATGAGCGCGCGGATGCGCCGCGCGACGTAGTCCGCCTCCAGCGCGGCCTTTTCCGGCGTGGGCGCGTCGTCGTCCGCGTCCGGCAGCTCGAGCACGGCAAGCTCCGGCTTTTCGCCGTCGTCCGGGTAGCTTGCTCCGGCACGCAGGCGGGCCGCGTCGTCATAGTCCAGCTCGCCGAGCGCACGGGACATGATGTTGGAAAAGACGTGGTTGGCCCCTTCCAGCACCGCGCGGCGGGAGCGGAAATTTTCCCGCAGGAGGATGCGCCGCGGCGCACCGGGCGCAGCCTCACGGAAATCCGCAAAGCGCGCGTATTTCTCGAGGAAGATCGTGGGGTCGGCGAGGCGGAAGCGGTAGATCGACTGCTTGACGTCGCCGACGAAAAAGAGGTTGCTGCCCTCGCGCGACACGGCGCGGAAAATGAGGTCCTGCACCTCCGACACGTCCTGATATTCATCGACCATGATCTCGGTATAGCGCCCCGAGAGCTGGCGCGCCAGCTCCGTCGGCGCGCCGTCGTCGTCCGTGAGCAGCTGCGCGGTCATGTGCTCGAGATCGGAGAAGTCCACAAGGCTGCGCCGCCGCTTTTCGGCGGCGTAGGCCGCGCCGAAGTCCAGCGTCAGCGCCAGCAGCGCCCGCATGGCCGGAGCGGTCGCGTGCAGGTCGGCGAGCGCCTGCGCGGAGAGGATGTTGATCTGCTTTTGCAGCGTCTGGATGGCCTTTTTCGCCGCGTCGCGCTGCGCCTTGACGCGGTCGCGCACGTCCGGATCGGGCGGCTTGCGCGTGCTGCCGAGGCGCGGGAACGGCACGTCCTGCAGCGCCGTCACGGCAGCATCCCAGCTCCGGTTGCAGGCGTACGCGAGCGCGCGCAGACCGTCGGCCGTGGCCGAAAAGCTGTCGCCGTAGATGTCCATAAGCCACTCCATGTCCTCGTCCGCCATGATGTCGAGCTGCGCCTCAAGCACGCCGCACCAGTGCTCCGCACTCTCGCGCATGCGTGCCAGCAACGACCGGCCCCACGGCGTGGCGCCGGCATCGGTCACGCCGTCGAGCGCGAGCAGGTCCACCTGCTGCGCGGCCCACTGCTCGGGCCGCGCATGGCACTGCATCTTGTCGTAGAGCGTGAGCACGAGCTCGCCCAGGCGCGCATCGTCGCGCCCGCCGCCGACCGTGTCAGCCAGCAGGCGGAAGGGCGCGTCGGTGTCGATGTGCATATAGGCGCGCTCGAGCGTGTGTTCGAGCGCCGTCGCGCGCAGGGCGGCGCAGCGCTCGGTATCGGCGACCTGAAAGTCCGGTGCGAGGGCGAGGGCTGCGCAGTTGGCGCGCAGGAAGTCTGCGCAGAAGCTGTGGATCGTGCCGATCTCGGCGCGGGCGCACAGCGCGACCTGCCGCCGCAGGCGGCGGTTTTCGGGGTCTGAAGCAATGCGCGCGTAGATCCCGTCGAGGATGCGGCTGCGCAGCTCGGCCGCGGCCGCGCGCGTGTAGGTGATGACGAGGAAGCGGTCGATGTCAACAGGATTTTCCGCATCTGTGAGGTAGGCCATGAGCCGCTCGGTGAGCACGCGGGTCTTGCCGCTGCCCGCCGCCGCGGACACGAGCACGGTGCTGCCGCGCGTGTCGATCGCGGCGCGCTGCTCGGGTGTGAAGTTCAGTTCAGGCATCCGGCGCGCCTCCTTTCAGGTTGCTCCAGACCTTGTCGGCCGGGAGCTTGGTGAGCACACGGTGGCAGTCGCCCCCCGCGCCGGGCGTGAAGTGGCAGACGGTCAGATAGTCGCAGTGCGTGCAGGCCGTGTCCTGCCCGGAGCGGAAGTAGGGGTCAGCCGTGATGCTGCCGCCGCGCAGCTCGTGCGCGAGGTCGAGCAGCGTTGTTTCAATGTGCCGCGCGAGCAGGCCGAACTGCTCCGCGCTCGCGAGCGCCTCCGTTTTCCGCCGGGGTGAAACGGGCAGATACTGCGGCGTGTCGCTGTGCTCCATGGCGTGCAGCACGGCGGCATCGTCGAGCAGCAGGCCGGAGCGGCGCACCGCGCCGGCGCGCTCTTTGGCCGCCTCCTCCGGGGAGAGCCGGCGGTTGGCCGGGATGAGCACGTCGCGCGCCGGGACGTAGAGCACGCCCGCCGGCACGATCTCGTGCCCGTAGCGCGCGGGGCCGGAGCGCTCGAGCGCGAAGAGGTACAGCAGCATCTGCAGCCCCATGCCGTACCACACGTCCGAGAGCGAGAACGCCTTGCGCCCGGTCTTGTAATCGACGACGCGCAGGTAGAGCTTTCCGTCGTGCAGCCAGCCGTCCACGCGGTCGGCCACGCCGCTCATGTTGAGCGTCACCTCGCCGTCCGAGAGCGTGATCGGTGCGATCTGCTCGGGGTCCGCGAAGTTGAGCTCAAAATCCAGCGGCACAAAGTCGCCCGCGCGCAGCTCGTGCGCCATGTCGGCCACGACCTGCCGCACCTGCTGGCACAGGCGGCGGAAGAGGTAGGTAAAGCGCGCGGATTTCTCCTGAAAGTCGTTGAGTTCGTCGTGGATGTAGCGCTGCGTCCAGCGGTCGGTGAAGCGGCCGAGCTGCTCGTCCGTCACGGCGGCGAAGCCGCCGGCCTCCGTCACGTCCTGCGCCGTGTGCTGCAGGACATAGTGGAAGAACGTGCCGATCTCCGGCGGGTTGAACGCCGCCGGGCGGCGGGGCTTGGCCTTGAGCCCGTACTGCAGGAAGTACGCATACCGGCAGGCGGAAAAACGCTCGGCCTTCGACGCCGAGAGGTACAGCCGCTTGCCGTAGAGCGCGCGCACGCGCTCAGGCGAGAGACGGCCGCGGGCGGTGTGCGCCGCGCGCGTGAGCGCGGCGAGCGCGGCGGGGTCGTGCCGATCGAACCACGCGCGCGCCGCGACGGCGGCGGGGTCAGTCGCCCCGCGCAGCGTGCGCCCGGCCAGCTCCAGCGCCGGGGCCGGGGCCAGCAGACGCTGCGCGTCCGGGTCCACGGGGCGCGGCAGCGTGCCGAAGAGCTGCGAGATGCGCGTGACGAGAAACGACGGGCGCGTGGGCGTGCCATTGCCGTCAAAGAGCGGGTAAGACACCGCGAGCGTCTCCGCCGGGAGCGTCACGCACTGGTAGATGAGGTTATACTCGCGCCAGAGCGCGTCATCCGTGCCGCCGCCGATGTCGAGCTCCAGCTCCAGCAGCTCGCGCCGCTCCTCGGGCGAAAACACGCCGTCCGGCTCGCCGGCGCGCGGCAGCCGGTCGTCCGACGCGCCGAGCACGATCAGGTGCCGGATGCCGCGGCGGCGCATACGGTCGAGGTCGCCGGCGGTCACGCGATCGAGCGCGACGGGGATCGTGCCGATGTCGTAGCAGGCGAGCATGCGCAAAAACAGCGTCGCGAACGTGTCGGCGTCCATCTCCGTGCCGCCGAGGATGGCGGCAAACTGCTCGAGCGCGCCGACCGTCAGCTCCCAGAGCTGGGCATACTCGGCCGCGAGCGCGGCGCGCCCCTCGGCGCGCAGGCTTTCGGCCAGCGCATCGAGCCGCTGTGCGAGGTGCAGCCGCTCGAGGAAATCCGCCAGCGCCATGGCCTGTGCCTCCGCCGTGGCGGCGGCGCTGCTCTCGGCGCCCAGCAGGCGCAGGGGCCCTGCCGCGCGCTGCCGCAGATCGTTAATCTCCTTCAGGCGGGCGGCGGATTCGTCCGTGTCCGGCGCGCCGTAGCCGTCCGGATGCTGCTGCCACGGCCCTGGGCGCGTCCACGCGCTGCCGCGGATGGACCAGAGCAGGACGTAGTTTTCGAGCGTGTCCGTCTCCTCCGGCGTGAGCCCGGCGAGGCCCGTGCGCAGGTAGGCCGAGACGTCCTCGGCGTCCCACCCGCCGGTCACGATGTCGTAGGCCGCGCGGATGAGCGCCACGAGCGGCTTTTGCAGCAGGTCGGTGCGGCGGGCGAAATAGAGCGGCACGCCGTAGTAGGCGCACATGCGCTCGAGCGCGGGCGCGTAATCGGAAAAGCCGCGCACGGCGATGGCGATGTCGCGCCAGCGGCAGCCCGACTGCACGAGCTGCAGCGCGCGGGCAGCCGCCCAGGCACACTCGGCCGCGAGATCGTCCGCCGTGTGGACGGTGATCGTCTGCGCGGGATCGTCAAAGTGCGCGGAGGTGTAGGAAAACAGCTGCTGCTCGAGTACGCGCAGCGGCGTGTCGGCCGCGCGGGCGGGGCAGGCTTCGACCGTGGCGGGCACGCCGCAGTCATCCGCCATGTCGAGCAGGACGCGCGCCGTGCGTCGGGCGGCGCCGAAGATCTCGCTGCCGCCGGAGAGCGCATCGAGCGTGAGACAGACCGTCACGTCCGCGCCGGCGGCCAGCAGCGCGCGCACGACGGCCAGCTCCTGCCGTGTGTAGTCCGTGAAGCCGTCGAGATAGAAGTGCCCCGCGCGCCCGAGTGCGCTCGCGGGGATGCGCTCGGCCAGGCGGGTCAGCCGGTCGGTGGGGTCTGCGTGGCCCTGCGCGGTCACGGCGTCATACGCCGCGAGCACGAGCGCGAGGTCGCGCAGCTTGTCGCCCAGATAGCCGGGGCAGCGCGCGGCCGTTTTTTCCAGCGCGTCGGGCGTGACGCACGCGGTCTTGAGCTCGTCGACCGCGCCGAGGAGCGTCTGCTGCATCTGCGGCCGGCGGGCGGCTGCGCCGAACAGCCGCAGCCGCGGCGCCACCTGGCCCAGCGCCAGCGCCATGCACAGCAGCCGCCCGCCCTGATCGAGCAGCGGCGCCTCGCCCGCGCCGGTCTCCGCCGCGACGCGGCGCGCCAGCCCCGTGAAGCTCAGCACCTCGGCGTACAGACTCAGGCTGTCGCCGCAGGCAGCGCACAGCGCGCGCTCGGCCTCGTGGCTGTATTGCTCCGGCACGAGCAGCACCTGCCCCGGCGTGCGCGCCGCAACGGCCGTGCGGATGCGCCCCATGAGCAGGTCGGTCTTGCCGCTGGCGGCAGGGCCATAGAGCAGGTGCAGCATAAGATCCCTCCTTGCGATTTGGTTCGATGATAGCATATTTGCCGTCCCATTAAAAGGACACTTAAGCGGGGCTGCCTCGAGAAAAGCCCAAAAAACGACAAAATCCCCAATTTATGATTGCACATTGCGCGGATCTGTGATACCTTAAAGGTGTTTTCTGTGACGGTACCGGCGGCGGCCAGAGATTGCCGGAGTGCCGGAAATTGCGTGAATTGTGAGTGGATGATGTCATGAAATTCTTTTTCAATCTGCTTGGCAACATTATGGTTGCGATCGTTGTGCTTTTGCTGTTGGCCTTTCTCATTCCGAAAATTCTGTAATCGGCTTCCGGACGGCGGAAGTTACAGCTGCGATGGGCTGCCTGGCTGGGAATACGCAGGCGGCCCTCTTTCTTTATTTGCGCTTTTTTGAGCGGAACGATGGGTGTGCCTTCTTTTGCCGCCTCACCACACCTGCCAGCGCAGGGCAAACGCGATGAGATACCCGAACGAGGCGAGCGCGCTCAGAGCGGTGAGGACGAGGTTCGCGGTGCGCTTTCGCGCGCACTGTGCCAGCGCCAGCGGCACCGGCAGCAGCACGAGCAGGTAGCGCGGCGCGCTCAGCAGCCACGTCGCGCCGACGGCGACGATGTAGTACGCGAGAAACCACGCCGTCTGGCTCGCGCGCAGCTTCGGCGCGGCCGCGGCCAGCAGGCCGAGCGCGGCAAAGCACGCGATCAGGTTCGGCAGCCAGAGGCCGAGCGCGTCGCGCCAGCTGCCGCTGCGCAGGCAGCGCAGCAGATAGTCCGTCTGATATGCGGCGGTGCTGAAAAACAGTCCCGTGCGCTGGTTCCAGTGCTCGCGCTGGTAGATGAGAAACTGAAACGGGTTTCCCGCCACGCGCCAGTTGATATAGCAATACGCCGCGAAGCCCAGCGTCACGAGCAGCGCGCCGACGACCTGCCGGGCGTCCACCCGGCGGCGCTGCACGGCGTCGTGCACGAGCTCCCACAACAGTGGCACGAACAGCAGCAGCCCCAGCGAGCGCGTGAATGCAGCTCCTGCCCCGCACAGCCCGCCGAGGATGGGCCGGCGTGTGCGGGCGAGATAGAGCGCCGCAGCCGTCAGCAGCAAAAACAGGCTCTCGCTCATGGGCGCGGCAAAGAAAAAGCACCCCGGCGCGAGCGTGAGAAAGCGCAGCGCGCGCACGGCGCCGCGGTGCGGCAGGTCGAGCCGCAGCAGCCGGTAAACCACGCCCCCCGCACCCGCGAAGCACAGCGCCGACGTGAGCAGCCCCGCGCAGATGTCCGACGGGACGAGCAGCATCACCGCGCGCACCACGAGCGGGTAACCCGGCAGGAACACGAGCTGCACAACGCGGTCGGGGTCGCCGACGGCGATGTAGCCGTCGCGCGCGATGTCGAGATAGTGCCGGCTGTCGGTGCAGCGCCAGAATTCGAGCGCCTGCGTGAGCGTCTCGCTCTGACCGGCGAGGGCGCGGATACACCATGTGAGCAGGAGCAGGACGAGATCGAGCGCGAGCAGCATAGCGAAAATGCGTGCACCCATGTGCGCGGGCTCGGCCGCCGGGACGGCGGGCGCATCGTCCCCCCGCTGCCAGAAGCGCACCCACGCGGGCACGAACCGCAGCCCCACGGCGGCAAACAGCGCCGCACTGCACCCGGCGGCGATGCCGCCCGGGACGGACAGGCCCGGCGTGCGCGCGCACCAGAGCACGAACAGCGCCGCAAGCACGGCAAGGCCCAGCGCATCGAGCGCGATGACGGCGCGGGTTTTCGGCTGCACGGCGGCACCTCCTGACAAAACGAGAATAATAAATTGTAGCACGCGCGGCGGATAAGGTACAACCATTTGCGTAAATGAAAAGCAAAAAAAGAGGACACCGTTTGCAGGCTCTGGAAGCATGCAGTCGACACGCAACCATTCGAAAGGAGAGCGCAAACGATGTCCGGGATACTTGTACAGTGAAACGGGAGAACGATCCGGGATGCGTGCAAGGAACCGGCCCTGCAGCGGATGCCGTCCGCCGCGCCGCAGACGCATGTCAGATGCCGAGGTAGAAGCCGGTGCTGAGGATCTCCTCTGTGCGCGAGAGCACCTCATGTGCTTCGTCATAATTGCGCAGCGCCAGCTCGGCAACCAGATAATTGGTCAGGCACATAGGTGCCGTGAGCGAGTTTTTGCACGACACACTCTGGATCGCGCAGCGAAAGCAGATATCTCCATAGCTGCGCACGGGGAGATTGTTGTTGGACGTGATGAGCACGATCTTCACGCCGCGGCTGCGCATCCAGGCAAGGATGTTGATGCCCGTCTTGGAATAGCGCGGGAAGATATAGGCGATGCAGACATCGCCCACGTCGGCGCTGACGATCTCCTCGGGATAGATCAGGCCGGTGAGCTGGACAAAGTGCACGTTTTTCTTGATCTCACCGAGGCGCGAGACCATGTAGTGCGCAAGGGAAAAGCTGCTGCGCATGCCGAGCACATAGATGTTCTTTGCGCCGCTGATGAGGCGGATGGCCGCCTCCAGCTCATCCGGCTGCAGACCGGCGAACGTCTGGTTGAGATTGTTGATATCGGTCGTGAAGGTGTCACTGAGCAGATCGTTGTCGCTGACTGCGGCGGCACGTTCGAGCCGGTCGGGCAGCGAGCCCTTTGTCTGGATCTCTTTTTTGATGTCCTCCTGCATTTCGGAATAGCCGGAGTAACCGAGCGCGCGGGAGAAGCGGATGACTGTCGTCGTGCTCACGCCGGCCTTGGCCGCGAGTTTTTCCAGAGTCTCGAACGCGACGTCCTCATATTTCTCCTGCACATAGTTTGCCACTTTCCGCTGGGAATACGTCAGGCCGGAATAAGCGGCGCTGATCTTTGCGTCAAACAGCATCCGTGAGTCCCTCCCTCTGGGTGTTGATCGCTTGTGACAAGATGTACTCAGTGTACAACATTTTTCCTGTCATTGCAAGCGGCTGTCCGCGACGGGCAGACACGCGCAAACTGCGGTTTGACGTGTCCCGGTCACGATGATATAATAATATAACAATTTGTCGATCGCGCGAATTTGATTTCATCTGGAGGTCCGACCATGCCGCTGCCTGATTCTCCCTACCCGACCGAGGTGCCCTGCACAAAGGCGGAGATCCTCGAGACTCTGCACAACTGGATCATCCTCATGCAGATGAAGCCGGGTGAAAAGATCTCCGATACGGAGCTGGCCGACTATTTTCATGTCAGCCGTACGCCTGTGCGCGAGGTGCTCAAGATCCTTGAGCAGCAAAAGCTCATCCTCACCTATCCCGGCAAGGCCACCGTCGTGGCGGATCTGGATCTGGACAAGATCGAGAGCTACTATCTGCCCATGCAGACGCTGCAGTGTCTGGCTGTGCGCCTGGCCGTGGATCTGGCAACCAATGAGGACATCGACGAGCTTGAGCATCGCAACCTGATCTTCCGGCGGATGGCTGCGGACAACAATACCGAGGGCTTGCTGATGGCCGACCACGCCTTTCACGAGAAGATCCTTGCCATCGCCGGCAATGCCTACATTCAGGAGTTTTGCTCGGCGCTGTGGGTTCCGATCGCACGACTGGACTATCTGTTTTTCCGCGACAACCACATGGCATCCTCCGCGCAGGACCACCGAACGATCATTGACAGCTTCCGCATCCGCGATCCGTTCGGCGCGGAGCTGGCCATGAAAAACAACTGGAACTACTCCATGCTGGCTGTGGAAGCGTCGGCCAGCACATACGAATACGAGCACTGACGCGCCGCACGGCCGCCGCTTAAAAAAACCTCCGGCAGAGATGCCGGAGGCTTTTCTGTTTTTGCTGCGGCGCTATGACGGGGAAGTCATGGCGCGTTGTCGAGATCGAAGGCCAGGTTGCCGTCGGCGTCAAAGGCCAGCGGCGCGGGCTCGCTCTCGATGATAAGATTCGGGTTCCGGCGCGCCTCGTCATAATACGCCTCGGAGAGCATGATGTGCTCGAGGTGCAGCGTGTTCGGGATGCGCACGATGCGCGGGTGCGCCTCGTCGTAATCCACGCACATGGCCAGTCCCATCTGAATGGCCTCACGGTCGTTGTTCATGAACGGCGGGATCTCGCAGCCGTAGAGCATTTTGCAGGTAATACCGTTGACGTACATGGCGTCGAGATCGAGCTTTTTGACCGCGCGCACGGTCGTGGCCGAGGCGAGGCCGAGCCCCTGCGCGTTGCCGTGCGAGGCCTCGTCGATGTCGAGTGCGACGATGTGCTGGCTTTCGATGCCGCCGGAGGCGTAGGGGGTCGGGAACTTGCCGGATACGTTCGGATCCATACCGTTGCCGCTGAAATACTTGCCGCACTCGTCCACGATGAGCAGCTCGCAGCTGTCGACGAGGATGCGCGGCATGTTTGCAAATGCGCGCTGCAGCAGGATCGGCTCCTGCTCGTAAACGTCGGGTGCGTCGACCGTGACGAGCTCCGCCGTCTGATCATAGGCATTTTCGATCGTGGCGACCGCGAACAGGATCGGTGCGTTTTCGATGATGGCCTGACCGAACATGGGCACATACTTGGCCATGTATTTGAACCCGGCGCGGTGGCACGTCTCGGCACCGACCTGCTTGCCGAGACCGATGGTCATCATTTTCATGATGCCGCTCTCAAAGGGCCCGCGGAACGACGTGTGCGGCTTGATGCGGCAGTTGACGATGATGCCGTCCGCCTCGGCCGCATTTTTGTCGATGAATACGTCCATGCCGTCGGCGTTGACGCCGATCTTCTTGACCTCCATGGACGAGAGGATCGGGCAGCCGATGGTCTCCTCCGTCACGCCGTAGCCGGCGAGCACGGCGCGCTGCCCCTCGGCGGTCGCGCCGCCGTGACTGCCCATTGCCGGGACGACGAACGGGTGTGCGCCGCGGCTCTTGACGAAGTCCGCGATCGCCTTCGTGATGATCGGGATATTGGCCACACCGCGCGAGCCGACCGTGATGGCGATGCGCATGCCGGGACGGATCTTGCGCGTGTGCGGCGCGTCTGAAAGCATCCCGGCGATGTAGTCCGGGATGTCCTCCGGCGCGATGTGCGTGCGGTCAAATACCTGCCGCACGCGAAACATCGGCGGGAGCTGCACCTTCTGCAGCAGGGCTGCGGCTTTTTCGTGCATGGTGCGGCTCCTCTCAGGCGTCGATCAGGATGGATTCGGCCAGCCGGGTCATGACCCGCGTGCAGCGGGTGATGTCGTCAAGCTCGACGAATTCGTCCGGCTTGTGGGCATAAAACAGATCACCCGGGCCATAGGACATGCAGTTGCGGTTGCCGGTCGTGGCAGCGATGACCGCGGTGTCCGTGTAGCCGGGGAAGAAATCGACCGGGGCTTCCTCACCGGTGACATCCTTCGTCGCGGCGCGAAGCATCTTGAGCAAGTAGGAATCGTTATCCTTCTCCACGGCGGGGCGCTGCGCAAGTACGGTGTAGGTGCATGACGTGCCGGGCACGTTTGCACAGCCCTCGGCAATGGCCTCTTCCACGAGGCGGATGGACTGCTCGTTCGTCGTCGGCGGTGTCAGGCGCATATCGATCGTGCAGTAGCACTCGCCGGGCACGATGTTCAGGTTCAGGCCGCCGTTGATGATGCCGAACGTGGCTGCGCATGGGCCAAGCTCCGGGTGCACCGGCAGCGCCCTGAGCCTGCGGTTGATGGCACAGATGACCTCCGAAAGTGCGGCTACGGCATCGCTGCCCTTTTCGGGCGTGCTTGCATGGCAGGCAACGCCCTTTGCGTCCAGCCGGAACCAGGTCTTGCCCTTGTGAGCGACTTTAATGGCGCCGTTCGTCGGCTCGGCATCGAGCACATAGTCGTCGGCTCGAACGATGCCGTCGGCAATGAGCTTATCCGCGCCGATCATGATGTCCTCTTCGTCCATCGAGGCGATGAACAGAAAGTCATGCTTCCGCTTTTTGCCCATGGCAGCAATGCTGCGGAACGCCAGCATGCCGGCTGCGAGGCCGGACTTCATGTCGCACGAGCCGCGGCCATACATCCTGCCGTCGATGATCTCGGCTGCCAGCGGGTCATGGTGCCAGCCGTCGCCGAGCGGGACGGTGTCCTGATGGCAGATGTAGACCAGACGCGGGCCGCTCTGCTCACCCTTGAGTGTGGCGACGATGTTGCAGCGGCCGTCCTTCACCTCGTGGCGCAGAACATCCGCGCCGGTCTGCGCCAGAAAATCGTACACGAAATCCGACACTTTGTATTCAAACGCGCCGGGGTTCGTGCTCTCGATCCGGACGAGCTTCTGCGTGAGCGCCACTTCTTCGATCGGGCTGTAATTCATGGCAGGTGCTCCTTTCGCATCAGATCTTGAAATCGTCACCGCTGAGCTTCGTCAGCTCCTGGAAGATGGCGATGTTGCCGACGAGTGCGCGCTCCATGAAATCGATGCGGCATTTGTCGACCGGGCGGTGGCAGTAATACTCCTGCATCGGGGAATAACCGATGGAGGCAATGTGGTGCCGGCCGCTGACCATGGCAAGGTCGGTGCCGAAGTCCCAGTAGCCGTAGCTGACGGGCTCGCCGATGCTGCGCAGGCCGTTGGAGGCCGCGGCAACGAACGGGTGGTCCTCGGCGATGCGCCAGCCCTCTTTGATGTTGGGCTTCGTCTCGGTGATGCCGGTGTAGGTCGTGCGCGGCACGGCGGAGACCTTCACGGTGGCGTGGAAGTCCGGATCCTCGGCGGAGAGGCGGTCGATGATCGCCTGGATCTCAGCAATGGCGTCCGCGGGCGTCTCGGTCGGGACGAGACGGCGGTCATAGGTGATATTGCAGCGGTCGGGCACGATGCACATCGTGCCGGGGGTGCAGTTGATGACGGTCAGCGCGATGCTGGACTTGCCGAGCTTCTCGTCGACCTGATAGTGCTCGGCATAGTAGGCCTCGACGGCGTCGATGAGCTTCGTGGCTTTGTTGACGGCGTTGATGCCGAGCCAGGGGGATGCGCCGTGGCTGGTCACGCCGGCGACCTCGACGTTGATCTCGACGCGGCCGCGGTGGCCGCAGTAGATCTTGAGCGCGGTGGCCTCGCAGGAAACGACACCGTCGACGTGCAGGCCGCGCTTCGGGAACTCGTTGTCGATCAGGCCGATGATGCCGATCTGCTCGGCGGGCTCTTCCATGACGACGAAGCTGACCATATAGTCGCCCTTGAAGCCGATGCCCTCTTTCTTGAGCTGCGCAAGGATCGCGCCGCTGTAGATCTGGCAGGCGATGCCGCTCTTGGTATCGGCGGCGGCGCGGCCGTGGATGACCTCGGTCTTTTCAAGCGCGTCGCCGGCCTCATTGTACATCTCATCGATGTCGATCACGCCGCCGTAGGGATTATAGCCGTGCCATTCGGACGGGTCGCCGATGTCGACATGGTCCATATGGCCGTTGTACATGATGGCGGGGCCGGGCTCGGTGCCGTGGGTGATGCCGCAGACGCTGCCCCAGGGATCACGGAACACGTCGTCATAGCCGAGCTTCTCAAGCTCGGCAAGGATGAGGTCGGCCACGTCTTTTTCCTGGCCACTGAGCGACGGAGTGCGGATCAGGCGCTGTGCCAGATCGATCATGGCCGGTTTCATTTCGGCTGCAAGTTCACGAATTCTTTCAATCATAGATAGCTCCTTCTGCCGCCGGGTGCGGCGGCGGTACATTGGCAGCAGACGATAGCATAAGGCATCTGCCTCACGCTATCGTCAGTCGTTCTTGGATGTCTGGCGTCATCCGCCTACCAGGTTCGGCAGGAACATGACGATCTGCGGGAAAAAGACCATCAGGACGAGCGCCAGAACAAGGATTCCGATGTATGGCATCAGTTCTTTGACCAACCCTCCCAATGGCGCACCGGATATATTCTTTGCGACGAACAGGTTGACGCCCAGCGGCGGTGTCAGGAAGCCGATGCAGAGGTTGACGACCATGAGGATGCCGAAGTACACGAGATCCAGGCCCAGCTTCTGTGCAATGGGGCAGAACAGCGGGGCAAACAGCACGATGTTCGACGTGGTGTCGATGAACATGCCGGCGACCAGCAGGAACGCCATGATCAGCAGCATGACCACGTACTTGCTGCTCGACAGGCCGAGCATCGCCGTGGCGAGCATCTCGGGGATGCGCTGCAGGGTGAGCAGACGGCCGAACACAGCCGCGCCGCCGAGCAGGAACATGACCGGAGCGGACATCATGGCCGCCTCGACCAGTGCTTCCTTGAGCAGCTTGAAGTTCAGTGTGCGGAACACGAAGAAGCCGACGATCAGCGTGTAGATAACGCCGAGCACGGCGGACTCCGTCGGCGTGGCAAGACCGGAGTAGATGCCGCCGAGCACGATGACGGGCATGAGCAGCGCGGGAAGCCCCTTCCAGATCTGCTTGAGCACCCAGAGGAAACCGCCGCCGCGGGGCGTACCCTTGTAGCCGCGCTTCTTGCTGACGAGGAAGTTGTAGAGGATCATGGTCAGGCCCATGAGGATGCCGGGGCCGACGCCGCCGAGAAACAGCGCCGTGACGGACGTGCCGGCAGAGACCGCATAGACGATCATCGGGATGGACGGGGGGATGACGGGGCCGATGGTACCAGCAGAGGCCGTCGTTGCGGCGGCGTACTCCGTGGAGTAGCCGCGGCGCACCATGGCGGGGATGAGGATACCGCCGAGCGCGGCCACGCAGGCCGGGCCGGAGCCGGAAATGGCGGCGAAGAGCATGGCCGCGACGATGGTCGTGGCGCCGAGGCCGCCGGTCGCCTCACCGACGATCGCTTCCGCGACATCGATCAGGCGCTTGGCAATGCCGGAGCGGTCCATCAGGGAGCCGCAGAGCATGAAGAAAGGCATTGCCAGCAGGGAGGTGTTGTCTGATGCCGTAATCGTGGTCTGTGCCAGCATGGTGAGCATTTCCTTTGCCCCCAGTACGGCAGCGATTGTCTGTGCCACACTGGGCTTTTCTGCGATAACTAAAATCAAATATAAGTTCCTCCTTTCAGCGTTCCGGCTCGGTTTTCTTTTTCTCCTGTACCTGTTTCAGACAGTACCCCACACAAGGGGACTGTCCCTTGTAAGGGCAGGAAGCACAAGCAGGGGGATAAGGAACAGGCGGCGCATTATCACGCCGCCCGTTCGGTTTCTGTATCATCATCTTTTCAAAGGGATTGTTGGTAAACAGGGTCATAGGGTTTCTTCCTCCGTTTCTTCA